>Ga0307987_1000486_pt1 | contig 23867 bp, 17 predicted proteins | sample EllFjometagen181_FD_203157 | JGI IMG/M metagenome (GOLD analysis project Ga0307987, IMG submission 203157) | Marine microbial communities from Ellis Fjord, Antarctic Ocean - #181 | ecosystem: Environmental > Aquatic > Marine > Unclassified | place: Southern Ocean | collected 2014-10-08 | reverse complement strand
TTTTCATATGAGATCTCCAAAAGGCTTTTTCCATGAATCCTTTAGATGTTGGATGTTTTCTTTGAGAATCGTGACACCGTTTTCTCCAGTGATGACAAAATCAGGTGCCTCAGCTACAATACCCACCTTTCCCAGTTTCATTCCGGAAAAGCACTTTTCAAATGCTGCCTCCTGTTCCGGCGCAACCGTTATGACGAACCTCCCGCATGATTCGGAGTAGAGTTTCTGGGTGTTTGAAAGACCCGGTGCAGAGGGGATGAGTGGTAACTGAAGCGTTATCCCCAATGCCCCGCCCATTGCGGCGAGGGACAGGTGCACGGCCAGACCGCCCCTTGAAACCGCGTGGCAGGATGAAACCAGTTCGCTGTTTATGGCCTGATGAAGGGCTATGTATTGGGGAAGAAATTCTTCCGGGTAAACCCTGGGGACATTGAGCCCCACCTGTTCCATCATCTGGTAATACTCCCCTCCACCCAGCTCATTTCGCGTTTCCCCCAGCACGTAGACTAGATCTCCCGGAAATTTGACGTCCATGGTAACGCATTTGGTAATATCCGCCAAGACGCTTGAGACCGTGAAAAGCAACGTGGGCAATCCCGAAACTTTGCGCCGCTCCCCGAATGGCCCTTTGAGGTTCCCGTCAATATACATGCTGTCTTTTCCCGAAAGGAGAGGGATATGATATTGAAGGCATGTGTTCCGCAGGGCCTCATTGGACCGAACCAGTTGGGCGGCTTTGTACTTGCCGTCCGGGTTTTGAAGGGAATGGTATTCAATGGTGGGCCAGCAGAAATTGTCCACACCGGCCAGATGGTCCGGATCACCCCCCACCGCCAGAACTTTTCTGACCGCTTCATCCATGGTGGCTGTTGTCATGTGGTAGGTGTCAATTTTAGAATAGGCGGGATTGACGGCTTGAGATACGGCAATCCCTTTAAGCGATTTCAGCACCGGTCGAATCACCGCCGCATCCGATGGTGTATCCCGCTCTACGCCAACCAGGGGTTTGATGACGCTGGTTCCCTGGACTTCATGGTCATATTGTCTGGCAATCCAATTGCGGGAGGCGATGTTGGGTCTTTGCAGCATGGTGTGAAGGAGTGTGCCATGCTTCTCGGGTTCCGTGATGACCGGTTCCGTCAAACCGCGCATTTTCGGAGGGATCCATTCCGCATCAAATTCCCACTGTGGAAAATCCGATTCCAGCAGATCCATTCGAATGTAAGCGCAGGTTTTTCCATGGTATTTCAAGTGCAGAAAACCGGAGTCCGTGAATTCTCCGATGACGGTGCTCAACACCGCATGTTTCCGGGAAAGGGACATGAAACGATCCAGATGTTCCGGTTTAACGGCAATGGTCATCCGTTCCTGGGACTCGGATATCCATATCTCCCACTGGTTCAGGCCTTCATATTTCAGAGGCACTTTGTCCAGATGTACGATACAACCATTGCTGAAGCGGGCCGACTCGCCTACGGAAGAAGAAAGTCCTCCGCCCCCATTGTCGGTGATAAAATGAATCAATCCTTCATCCCGGACTTCCAGGAGAAAATCGTGCATTTTTTTCTGGGTATAGGGATCGCCGATCTGCACATGGCCTGCCGGCGTGTTTTCGGAATAGGTTTCGGAAGCCGCCGTCACCCCGTGAATACCGTCTTTTCCCACCCTTCCACCGCTCATGATGATCAGATCGCCGGGGGAAGTGGTTTTTTGGTGTGAAGGCTTATTCTCCACCCTGGACGGCATAATGCCCAGAGCCGTTACAAAAACCAGGCATTTTCCCGTGTAGCTTTCGTCAAACAGCAGCAGGCCGTAGGGGGTGGGGATACCGCTCTTGTTACCGCCGTCCCGTACCCCTTCAATGATACCGTCCAGCAAACGTCTCGGGTGCAGGTGGGGTTCAAGATCCCCCTGGTAATCCCGTTGGCCCACACAATACCCATACATGCCCAAAATAAGCTTTGAGCCCTTTCCCGTCCCCATGGGATCCCTGTAAATTCCCACGATTCCGGTGATAGACCCGCCATAGGCTTCCATGTTGGAAGGGCTGTTGTGGGTTTCGCCCGTGATACAGTAGTAATGGTCGGGATCAAAGCGGGCAACCCCTGCGTTATCCCACAAAACCGAAACCACCCAATCCTTTTCCGCCTGGATTTTCAGGGTCGGCGCCTCGATACAAGTTTTAAAGAGGCTGTCGATGGTTTTCCGCTCACCGCTTTGAAGGTCGTGGTAATGAAATTTTCCCTGGAACGTGTTGTGGTTGCAGTGATCGCTTCGGGCCTGGGAAATGTATTCCAATTCCGCATCGGTGGGGAGACAAAGCCCCACTTTTTCCCGCTCCTCTAAAATGTCCTTCCGAAGAAAATAGGCACGGATCACCGGAATATCCCGATCCTGAAGTGCCAGATTCCTCTCTTTGGAAATGCATTTCAGAGCTTCATTGCTTTCGATGGACAGGGTTTTCGCTTCCGGTTCATGGCTCAGGATAACCTTCGGTATCAGAAACCCAAGACCTTTTTCGGAATTCCAGTTTTCTCTGGAGAAAATTTTCCACTGCTGTATGGCCGCGTTTGCCAGTAGTTCCACCGCAATGCGATGGGCCTGATCCGGTGTGAGTTTCCCCTTAATTTCATAGCATTTTGATGTATAAACAGCCTCCTCGGATTTAAATGGGACACCCAGAAGATCTTCGATGGCTTCTCGCGCCGTACTTCCCGCCGTATCCCGCACGCCGGGGCGAAAACCGACCCAGATGAGCCAATCAAAATCTCTTTGCATGGGTGAATAGGCGCTTATCTCAGTGATTGGATTGGTAAATATCTCGTCTTGAATCCGTGACAGTTGGTCGGCATCGAAATGAGCGTCAATGGTTAGAATACGGATTACCCGAATATCATCCACCTCAAAACCGAAGTACGCCTTTGATTTTTTTTGAATGCCGACGCCGGATGCGTCCAGCAGCCCGTCTTTCAACCTGATTTCCAGTCTGAATGTCATTGCGATACCTATTATTTAGCAAAATTTTTAAGAGACCCGTTCCTCACTTTGTATCTTGAAACAGCACTCTCGTCAACTGCAATTCAAAACAAGGTTTTCCCCCTGAAAAGTGGGCGAGCTTGCAATTAAGTGTTTCAATGCGTATCTTTTTTGGAAATCGGATAGCGATAATGCGAGGAGAAACCTAAATTATGGAAAAAATAAAAGCAGAAGAGAGCCAAAAAAAGAATGCTGGAAAGGTCCCCAATCAGCAGGAGCTGGAAAAAGAATTGGGAGAATACCTTTCAAAAAAATACGGTGATCGGGTCAAAATCATTTCTCCATTTGTTGTGCCCAATAAAGACGCGACAGACCAGGACGGCAAAAAGTCGGGATTCAAAGGCTCGGACATGGATGATTTTTTTATGATGCCCGAAGAAATGGAATCCTATCTGGATGGTTTTGTGGTGAAACAGGATCAAGTCAAGGCGGTACTGGGAACAAAAATATGTACGCATTTCAACCGGATCAGGTTCAGCCATCAAAGGGAAAGTGAAAGTTTCAGCGGCGCTGACAAAAAATCAGGCGTCGGCATGATCAAAAACAATGTGTTGATGATCGGTCCCACCGGCGTGGGGAAGACCTATATCATCAAACTTATTGCTCAGAAGCTGGGGGTTCCATTTGTAAAAGGGGATGCCACCAAGTTCAGCGAAACCGGGTATGTTGGCGGAGATGTTGAAGATCTTATCCGGGACCTGGTCTATGAAGCAGATGAAAACATAGACGTGGCTGAGAATGGCATTGTCTATGTTGACGAGATTGACAAAATATCATCTTCCAGGAATTTGATTGGCCATGATATATCCCGAACCGGGGTGCAGAGGGCTTTGTTGAAGCCCATGGAAGAAACCGATGTAGACCTGAAGGTCCCTCATGACCCCATCAGCCAGATCCAGGCCATTGAGCATTACAGGCGAACGGGAAAAAAGGAAAAGAAGGTGGTCAACACCAAGAATATCCTGTTTATCATGAGCGGCGCTTTCGGGGATTTGACCGAAATCATCAAGAAGAGATTGCAGCGGCAGGGTATCGGATTTGAGGCGGATGTGAGATCCACTGAAATTCCATGGGAGATACTGAAAGAGGTTCGTGCGCAGGATTTGGTTGAGTTCGGATTTGAGTCGGAGTTTGTGGGAAGGCTTCCGGTGGTGGTGGTGTTTGACGAGTTGAACAAGGACGATCTGTTCAAAATTCTCAAAAACCCGAACAACCCCATTATCATCAGCAAACGGATGGATTTCAGAGCCTACGGAATCGATATCAAGTTTGAAGACGGTGCCCTGAAACGCATTGCTGAAATGGCGGAAACGGAAAAGACAGGTGCCAGGGGGCTGGTAAGCGCCATCGAAAAAGTCCTGATCCCCTTTGAAACCCGGTTGCCCTCGACGGACATCAAACGGTTTCTGGTCACGCGGGAGGTGGTTAATAACCCCGATAGACAATTGACCCTTCTCTTCAAAAAGCATAATGATCAGAAGTGGATTGACCGTTTCGAAAAGGCCCGAAATCTTGAGATGAAGGTGATCAAACAATACATCGCGGAGCGGATCGAATATTTCAGCCATAAATCGGGATTCGAGCTGTATGATCGAAGACTGGAACTGATTGCGGGGCTTTATTTACGACATGTCACGGATGTGGATGTGGCCATTGAGAACCTGAGTGCCATGTACGAACAGGTCCAGGCCGAAACGGATGCCTTGAGGGAAAATCTCGATGTCAAGATTTTGTTTGATGACAGCGCCGTAGATGAAATTATCCATCAGGCCATTGAGTCGGGCCAGAATGTGAGGAATCTCACCTTTCAGCTGGCCAAACGGCTGGAATACGGGTTGAGGCTGGTGAAAGACCGTGTGGGGAAAGATGATTTTATCATTAGCAGTGAAGCGCTTACTGATATGGAGTCGTTTATCAATGACCTTATGAAAAAGGCGTATCAGAGCGAGACCCCCCCTGATCAGGAGAAAGAGGGGCTCTAATTTTTTAGTGTATTCTCATAAGCCTCATCAATGCGTTGTTCCAGGTATGCGATGGTGTTTTGATTGTTTTCATAAAGGTCGAAACAGTATCCGTCTTCCCCTAAAAGGCCCCCTGGTACCAGATCACCCTCCTCTTCGGGATCCGTCACGCAATCGCCGTAGAAGCATACGGACAGCCATCGGTTTTCCGGATCGTCATCCACAATGTCGATCATGGTAATCAAGGTTCCCTCTTCGTCTTCGGTTTTCCTTCGGGCCCTCAGAGAGTAGCTGATACCAGGCCTGGGAACAACGGACAGGACCGCCTGGCTTTTTTCCGCAAACCGGTTGGCCAATCTTAGAAAGGCATCCTTCATGTTTATTTCATCCCGGGTCCATTTGTTGAGGACCTCTGACAGTATTGTGTAATCTTCTCGTTTTTTAAACATGTTCTCTTGCATTTTTTTCGCCCCTTTTATTATATGTGCCTTCATGGATCAGACCACATCATATGACCCCTGGTCCCGATCCTGCAGATATACATACCTGAAGTTTCCTTTTTTGCCCGCTTGAAACCATTCCATGCCGGTTTTACGGCACGCGGGACAAGCCTCCATGGGGATGTGGACGCCCATGATGTGCTGGCCGGTACTGGCGGTGGAAGAAATGGAAAAGGCACCGGCGCAATGGGAACAGCATCTTATTTTTTCATTCTGCCTTTCCTGAATCCCGTCCGTATCATAGAAGATATCTCGTTTTCGCTCTTGTATCCGCCCTTCATCATAGGGCGTTTTCTTAAGCCCCCCCCGCAAAAACAGATCTTTCAACGCTTCAACCAATTGTTCAATGCTCCGAGTTACATCCCGGGATTGCGGGCGATAGTCTTTTTCATAATTGGGTTCTTTCACGAAAGAGGTGTCCATGCCGGCCATGGCCATGATAATGCCCACATTCACATAGGGCAGGGCATTTTCAATGGCGTATCCGCCCTCAAGTACGGCGATGTCCGGTTTTAAGCGTTTATTCAAAATGGCATATCCACGGGCGGAGAAGTTCATATTGGTGATGGGATCATTGAAATGATTGTCCTGGCCGGCTGAATTGATTACGATATCTGGCTTGAATTCTTCCAGTAATGGCATCACCAATTCATCCAGGGTATAAAGGAAACCCTTTTCACCGGTCTGGGGGGGCAGCGGGATGTTAACGGTTTTCCCCTGAGCATTGGGTCCGCCGGACTCATTGGGGAAACCAGTTCCCGGATAGAGGGTGCGGCCGTCCTGGTGAATGGAGATGAAAAGGGTGTTGGGATCATGCCAGTAGATATCCTGGGTACCGTCGCCATGATGGCAGTCCGTATCCACGATGGCCACCTTTCGAATGCCGTAATGGGTCCTTATATATTCGACCATAACCGCTTCAATGTTGATATTGCAAAAACCCCGATTGCCGTGAACCACGCGCATGGCATGATGTCCCGGCGGTCGGACCAGGGCGAAAGCGCTCTCCACTTCACCTTTCAGTACCGCATCCGCCGCCACAAGACAGCCGCCGGCGGATATCAGATGGCTTTCCGTGGTGACGGCGGCTTCGTCGGGAACACAGAAATGGGCCCGTTGAATGTCTTCATACCCGGCGGGACGTACGCGGTATTCCACAATCCCCGGAATATCCAGTAACCCTTCTTCCATAACCTGATCTTGAGTATAGAGAAGACGCTCTTCGCGCTCTGGATGATCAGGGCTGATGGCCCAGTCAAATGCGGGAAAAAAGACCAATCCGGTCTTACGTTGTGCGCTTATCATGCGTCTTTACTCCTTTTCCATTGGGGAATGAGTCCCGGTGTAATGCTCATTTTAAGGCGAATGTTTCGTCCCACCGCCCTGTAGCCGCGAATCATATTGAAGACCTGCTTTTCCGTGACGGAGGTCTCCAGTGAATTATCTCCTGCCCCGATCATCATGGCTCGTCGACAAAGGCTTTCCCGGGCCAGGGCCATGGCCTGGTCCATATCAAAACGGCGATCGATTTTGTGTTCCTCCCCGGCCTCGGGAATGATCACCGTGCCCCGTTCCGTATCCGCCTGAAGGGTTACTTGCGCCGTGACCCTGGCAACCGCTGCCCCCACGGCGTTGGCCACATCATAATGGGGCGGTACACGGCAGGGCAACCCCAGCGCTTTTTCCAGATAGGGGGCTATGTGAGGGGCGGGCCCGCCCATGATGAGGACGGATGTGGGCTCAATTCTCTCTTCATTCAAAACCTGGTGAATGGTGTAAACCGGCTGAGCATTGATGTCATATACAAAAGCCCTGGCCGATTGAGCTATGCTTTCGGCCATTTGTTTTAAAACCCGTTCCGCCGTATCTTCGGCGTTCCAGCCCAGAGCGGCGCCAAGACGTTCCATGGCGGCCCCTGCCGCACCTTTATCTCCCAACGCTAACAGCCCGAGTGTTACCAACGCATCCGTGGGAGTCGCCATGTTGCCACCCAAGGCAACCGGAGGTCCGTTTCTCAAGGGTCCCACGGTCATATTCCCCGCATCATTCACTCTAACGACACTGTCTCCACCCGTTCCCAGGGAATGTGTGATGATGGATCGTATCAGTGTTTTATAACGGCCCAGCTTAACCCCATGGGGATTGAGAAGGGGTATGCCATCCAGAACCACAGCCATGTCCGTGGTGGTCCCGCCCACGTCCAGCACCAGGGTTGCCCCCTTGCATCCATCCAGTGCCAACGCCCCCATGACACTGGCCGCTGGACCGGATTGTGCGGTTCGAGCCGGTAAGGCGGTGCTTCTCATGAGATCAATGGTGCCCCCATCCGGTTTCAAAAGGTAGCGCGGCGCGTGAAGCTCTTTTTCATCCAGGATGTGGGTCAGTGCATCGGAAAAAGATTTGTATAGTCCGTGAAGGGAAGCATTCAGGTAGGTGGTAAAAATGCGACGGGGAAAATTGAGGCCGCCCGAAACCGTGTGACCCATGGCCACATGTGAGAAATGATCTTTGGCCCAATTAACAATCTGGCGCTCATGAGCGGCATTTCGAACGGAAAATTTTCCGGTGACCCCAATGGTGTTGATGCCCTCATCCCGAAGTTGTTCGACCGCATCCATGACGGATGTTTTGTTCAGGGGGATCGCCTCGAATCCCTGGTGGTCCAGGCATCCTTCCACCACGTGAAAAGAAGGGCCGACGGAAAAGCACGTTGGGTCAATACCAGGGCCTGCGGATACAATCATGCCGGTTCGTTCAAGACGATCTTCAACGATGGCATTGGTTGCCAGGGTCGTTGAAAAAGCCATCCGCTCGATTTGTCCCGGTTCAATACCTGTCAGGGTGCTTTCAAGGGCCTTCCGAAGGGTTAACAGGAGATCCTCCCCGGTGGGGATTTTCGTTGCTGCCAGGATTTGATCCCCTTCTATGAGTACCGTGTCTGTCTGCGTTCCGCCTACATCAAGTCCCAGAATCATCGTTTCCCACCCCGGAATATAAGTTTTTGTTATGGATTGATACTTCGATTCATTTTCCCGGACGCAAACGGTTCCAGGTCCAATGCGATATGGTCAAATCCCAAATGACGAAATTTCTTGATAATGCCCTCCCGATTGGCATCATTTAAGATTAGGTCACGTTCCGATGTGTCCACCTCGATACGCGCCACATTGCCGTGATGTCTCACCCGAAATGTTCTTAACCCTTTGTCCTGTAAAAATGCTTCCGCCGTTTCAATCATTTCAAGTTTTTCTTCGGTGATGGCACTACCATAGGGAAGTCTGCTGGCAAGACATGCCATGGATGGTTTGTCCCATTGGGGCAGACCCATTGCCTTTGACAGCCTGCGAATTTCTGTTTTGTCTAGGTTTTCGTCCATCAGTGGGGCGATGATGCCGGCTTCCACGGCAGCCTGAAGCCCCGGCCTGAAATCATCCAGATCATCCACATTGACCCCGTGGGCAACATGATGGATACCCCTTTCCAGGGCAATTTTCCGCAGGATTTTGCATAGGGCTTTTTTGCAATGATAACACCTGTCCGGGCTGTTGGTCAGAAATTCCGGAAGGTCGATTTCGTTGGAAGAAAAGAGCAGGTGTGGGATATCATTTTCCCTTGCGAATGCGATTGCTTCAGTCCGTTCCCGAAGTGGGTGAATGGGTGAAACCGCTGTGACAGCCAACACTTTCTTTCCAAGCGCTTCATGTGCCACAGCGAGAAGAAATGCACTGTCAACACCCCCTGAAAATGCCACCAGCAGGGAGTCCATATTTTTCAACTTTGTTATTAGAATCGCCTTTTTCTCTTCTGCGGAAAGTCTGTCCCCTATGGCGCCTTTGGATGATTTTGGCAAACCAGAGGATTTCAGTCTAACACCCATTCCTCTTAACCCCATCATTTTTTGATTTATGGTATCAGCTACGGAATAAAATGTGAAGAGAGAGTTTAAAACAGGGGCTAATGGTTTGGAAATTGGACTTGCTTAGTGTGTCAAAAGGTGTTATGTAGGCTTCCTGATAATCTTCAGGAAACTTGGACCCCTCCATACGTGAAGGGGGATTCTTTGGATACCGCGAAAATTAAGGAGAAATGCTGATGCGATACAACTTTGGGATTCGACTGTGGATGGCGGCCGTGGTGCTTTCACTTTTACTTGTGTGTGGGCCGATTTCCGCTGAGGAAAAAAAGTCCAGTGCGGATAAGGCAGCGGTGGTGAATGGAGACGTGATTACGCGCGGAGATCTGGATCGAACCGTCGATTTCGGTAAACGGCAGGCCATGCAGAAAGGGCAGCCCCTGAGCGCCGAGCAACTGGCAGCCCTTGAAAAAGATGCCTTAGATAAATTGATCGGGATTCAGCTCCTGTACCAGGCCAGTAAAAAAGCGGGAAACAAAGTAGATGAAAAACAGGTGGATGCAAAATTTGCTGAGTTTAGAAAACGTTTTCCCACTGAAGAGGCTTTCAAAAAGGCCATGGGAGAGTGGCATGTCACAGAAGCGGACATGAAAACCGAGCTCAAAAAAGGCATGGTCACCGAGGCTTTCGTGGTCAAGAACTTTGTAGACAAAACAACGGTGCCGGAAGAAAAAGTGAAGGCTTATTATGACAGCAACCCACAGTTTTTCAAACAGCCGGCAAAAGTAAAAGCCAGCCATATTTTAATCAAGGTCAAGCCGGATGCATCAGAAGCAGATAAGGCCGAAGCCATGAAGAAGATCAAGAAGGTCCAGGAACAACTCAAGAAAGGGGATGATTTCGCCAAAGTCGCCAAGGCATCTTCAGAAGGACCCAGCGCTGCCAAGGGCGGGGATCTGGGTTATTTCGGAAAGGGACAGATGGTCGGGGCTTTTGAGGATACCGCTTTTGCTCTGGAACCTGGAAAAGTGAGTGACGTGGTAACAACCCCGTTTGGATACCACCTGATCAAGGTTGTGGACAAGAAACCTGAAACTACCATTCCTTTTGAGGCTGTCAAGCCCCGGATTGAGCAATATTTGAAGCAGGAAGAAGTCCAAAAAGAAGTGAAAAAATTTATTGATAACCAACGCAAGGAAGCCAAGGTGGAGATTTTTCTGAAAAACGCTTCCTGATGTGTCAAAGCGTGAAATAAACATGTATTTCCCGGAGGGATGGCCGAGTGGTCGAAGGCGGCGGTCTTGAAAACCGTTGAACGAAAGTTCCGTGGGTTCGAATCCTACTCCCTCCGCCAAATTTGATTTCCCATCACTTCACATAACCACATAAAACCCCGTCTATTACAAAAATAGTTCGGGGTTTTTCGTTTCCCAAGCCTCCCTTCAATATCACTTGTTCCAGTGCATTGATTCAGATTGAGGTACTTGAGTTTCCAACCATTTTAAATAATTGAAGAAGCTCACGGCCGCCATCGATGCAGCCCGTACCGATGGCGTACGATCACCCCTCGTACCCCCCGGACTAAATAATCAACGACGGTTACTAACGCACCAAGTGTAGTGCAAGCCTGTTTGTGGCAAGGGCGCCGCAGATCCATTATTATAGAAGGTGACCACCCATTGGTAGTCGAGGCGATAACGGGGTTGCCATGTAATATCACGTGTCCAGTATCCATCGCCCTTGGCCGACTTCACGCCGTCGAATGGATTGGGTCTGGGCAGCGCCGGGTTCTTTTGCGATTTGTCGACAAGGGATTTCAGCTCAGTTAGCGAAGGAAGACGCCATTCGCTCTTGTAAATATCTGAGACTTTTTTGCAAAGGTTTTTTGCTTCCCCCAATCTTAATTTTGGTCCAGGTGGCTGCCGATTTAAACTCCAGTGGAAACAAGACCATGACGGGGAGACCTTTCACCGGACAGTCTGTTCAGTCAATTCTGCAACGTGAGAAGGCTAAGAGAAGGTGATTATATCCCTGATGGTCACTTGAAAATACCCCACTCGTGGCAGGGCCAATGCTTATCCACGGTGATCATGTTGGCGCCAAGCCTGTTGTTTTTGGTATGCTTGAAACTCTTTGAGAACATAATTTCCGGGAAAATCAGGATGAGAAAAATAGTTTAAGGTGCTTTTGATGAAAGAATCCATTAGCCCCTGCAGCAACGCATCTTTTTCCCGCTCGTCGATATAGTGGCGTTCTCTTTTCTGTTGGAAGCTGACAGATTCCCCCAGCGCTTTTCTGATTTCCTTAACACTGTAACCTGAAAGCTGTTGACTTGTTAGCAGCAAATCGGTCAGTGGAATATCGATCCGCACAATCATCCCGACATACCAGCGGTCTCCTGCCAGTTTGCGGGAAATGTCATAAAAGTCCAATTTTAAACCATTGCTGAGTTGCATCGTTTTCATCAATGACTGTTTCATTTCATATTCACCGTTTTGGGTTTTCTTTAGCTGAAGGATGTTACCATATTTATATAGGACTTTAGATTTTTTTTGAGTGGCTGGAATTTGCCACCCCGGAACGGACGGGCTTTGTGGCAAATAATGAATGGGGATCATGAATATTGCGATGTGGATGAATATGATACTGGTGAGTTGCAACCTACCGTTTGATGCTACGGCTTATGTGCTAAAAACCATCTCTTCGGATTTATGGCGTTCGACGATTCCAGAGTTGCCGTATGTTTTGACAATGGAAAAAGCCCCTGATATCTTTGTCCCGTTCGACCAAGACATAAGATGCAGAGGAGTGGATTTTGAAATATGCTTTCATGGCATCAACCAAAACCGGGAAGCAGCCCTTATAACTGCAGATACAACAGCGTTTGACGACATCCAGGCGGACTTTGATGCTGATTGGAACGTCTTTTACAATAGTTCACAGTGCACATTTATTCCGCTCTGATCTCCGGATGGGAGCTGTTAAAGAAATAAAAAAGGCAAAGCCCAAGCAAAAAAATACAACCACCTGTAATGATTGGCTTCTTCATATTTACTTATCTCCGGTAACTCATTAGCATTATGAGATTATATTATACCTCAATATGATGCGTGCATGACGGCCTTTTTAACCCCCATCCCTTCTCCCACAATCGGGCTGGCTGCCCGTCCAGATCCACGAGATACTTATCGCCATCGACCTCGGTAATGGTCCCCTCTCCGTGACTGGTACGCACCCTGTCGCCGACCTTGTAAGGCTTTTTGGGCGGTGGCTTGGGCTTTGGGGTTTCGTTCATAAGTTGGCTGGATCGCCTACCTGAAAAACCACGAAATGCCCTCCGATCACTTTTCTGCTGTGGGGCATGATAGGTTTTGGAGTTCTGAACCGGTTCATACCGCTTCATGGCCGCTTGCCATTCGGAGGTGAGTATGCCCTTGAAATCCTGCGGGAGATAGAGCTCCCCAATTGCACGGGTGAAGGCCACATAGGCGATGTTGGCCTCGTCTCCGAATGCTTTCGTTGAGAGAGCCTCCGGTCTCGAAAGAGAGACGGCGATGTCGGAATCGACGTAGACCCGATCGTATTCCTGTCCTTTGGCCCCGTGGACCGTCGAAAGAATGATTCCCGGACCGTTCTGATTTTCCACAAAGTTTTTGGAAATCTTCATCATGTCATAGACAGCATCCGGCAAGATGCGGGCGTATTCCCTAACAACTTTTACCATGCCGGAAAGCTGGAAATCATCCAGATCCTTTGCATAGATATCTAGGGAATCCAGGCTCTCAAAGGAATGGATGAATGGGTCTCGGATTCGATCGTGTTCATCTGTTGAAAGCCAAAAAACATCCAGTATTCGACCTAGGATTGTACCGATATTTCCCTCCAGAGAGAACGGGATTCCTTTCGATCGAAAACCCAGGGCCTTTTCAAAGAGTGCAAGGTTGGTCCGGCTCAAGATAGCACATCGTTTCCCTGCCTTCGGGTTCGGAAGTTCGTTGTAAAAGGCCACCCTGGATGATTTTTCAGGATTTCCCTTTATCCAGAAATTCCTTTCATCTTTGGCCTCTCGGATGAACATCGAGGCGAGGTCTGCAATCTTTTTCCCGAAGCGGAAACTCATGGTAAGATCTCGCTTTTCGTCAAAGGGAAATCGTTTCATGGCATCGATGGCATATCTGAAACTGTAGATCTGCTGGTGGGTATCCCCGACAATAATGATTCGTTTCCCGTAGCTCTCCAGGGCATCCAGCATAATGGGAGAAAGATCCTGACCTTCGTCTACAAGGACCATGTCAAAGCCCTTGAGGCTGGTGTGAAAACCGCCTTCCCGGTGAAAGAGCTTCAAGTAGAAATCATGTGGGCAAGGTCTTTCCTGCCGGTACCATTGGCTCAGAATCTCCCGGGCGGTCTGAACCATCCGGTCTTGGTTGCGTTGAATGGCCCCTTTCAATTCATCGGTGACATGGCTGGTGTGCTCTGTTTGAAACTCTTCCATGGCCGGTTCGACTCTGGGAAACGCCGAATTCATGAAGAATTGAAGGAATTCATAGCACAAAGCGGCTAACTGCTGGGAGTTCTTCCGCCCCTTGAAGGCCGGTAGCACGTCGGTGATCGTAAAGGTTCCCACTTGCTTTTTCCACCGGCCAACATCCCCTGAGAAGGCCAATGAATGAACCGTCCGGATTTTCACATTGTTCGGAAACTTACCGTCAGCCTCGTTTTTGGCTTTTCGGTTAAAGACCAGGTAAAGGATCTTCAGGTCCGGATTTGCGGAGGCGATCATCTGGAGGGTGGTGGTCTTTCCAGTTCCTGCCCTCGCATTGATCAGGAGGACCCTCCCTGTCGAATCCAGTATGGCTTGTTGTTCTTCGGTTGGTTTCAAAATCCGCTACCAGTCTCCCAAAATTTCGGTGCCTCCTGTCCGCTTGGCTTCACAAATTAATTTACTGGCAACTTATCCACCATCGCATAGAAAGCTTTTTCATAGGACATTTTGCTGGGCCTATTCCAGAAGCCCCAGTTCAAAAATACTTCCTGGAAACTTTTCATCGAGCTCACTAATTTCAAGTTCAAGGTCATCGGCATAATCCAAAAGACTTGTTTTGCTCAAGCCGGAAGGAGGTGGATCATCTGATTTGATACTCGTGGCAGAATCTGTTAACGATCTCAAAAAGATCAGTTGGCAGCCGTTCCAGCGCTTGGTTACGAATATCGTCTGGAACTCCACCGTAGAACGCCTCCGCTATTCCACCGGTGATACATGCCAGCGTATCACTATCGCCTCCCAATGAAACTGCATTGCGGATAGCATCTTCATATGAAATAGAATCGAGGAACGCAATGATCGCCTCAGGCACTGTCCCTTGGCATGAGATATCAAATGAATATGTCGGGCGAATCTCATCCACAGTGCGATTCAAATCGTAGTTGAATCTTTCCGAAATATGTGAACGGATTTGCTCTTTTCCAGAACCCATTCTGGCCCGGAAAATAGTTAGAGCCGTAGCCTGTGCCCCCTTTATTCCCTCTGGGTGGTTGTGGGTAACCTCTGCTGTCATTTTTGCTTGCAGCAATACATCTTCCTCCGAGGAAAATGCGAAGCCAACCGGACTGACCCGCATGGCAGAGCCATTACCCCAACTGTTGTAGGGTCGTGAATCTTCGGCAATCAGCCAACTGAAAAATGACCTGCCGTACCCTGCTTCTGGGTAACGTCTGCCAAAATCTCTCAGGGATTCATCATAAGGTCGGTCTTTCAGAATGGCATCTGCTATTGCAACGGTAAGGACCGTATCGTCAGTGAAACGGCAACCCTGATCAAAGAGCGGGAAATCTTTGTTCTTAATGGGCCGGAATTCATAGATTGACCCGATTATGTCACCGGCAATGGCGCCGATCATTGTTTCCACCCTCCAGCAATAGCCATAATAATCCTGTTACCTTCTTATTATATTACAATTCACTGTTTGGGTCTGGTATCCCGGTTCCTTCGTATTCTGTGTTTGGCGGCCTAGAGTCATCAGCTTGGGGAACCCAATTGTAACGAGTTCCGCCGCAGGCCGCTAAAGACATAAAGACCGCAATTGACAAACAAATAAAAAGTTTAGACATTTCCAGCCCCCCCTGAGCGATCTGCATGACGATTTTACTCCCGTTTTCGTGGACAGCCGCCGCCATCTCTTTCAACCCATCGATCAGTTCATCCTTGTACACGCCGATCTGCCAAGGTCCGGCCTGACCTTCCTGCCGGACGTAGGCGTGACTGGTTATGATCATTCCTACTCCACCTTTGGCTAGCGCAATCATGGTTTCTATCAGTTTCGGAGTCACCGCACCGTCGTCTGCCGCCATGCCTTCCCAGGTGGCCGAACGGACGAAACGGTTCGACAGTTCCATCCCCTTAATTTTTTCGGATTCAAACAGCTTGCTCATGATATATTCCTCCTTTAAGGTTATTCTTGGGGCAGGGCCTTCCAAAGAAACTGATATTGCTGACGAATGCCACAAGAACAAAAAGGCTGACGGTGGAACTTCGGAAAATCTTGATTTTATACATGATTTAAGCCTCCTGCTGGCGATAAGGCTATATCTGCCTTTGAATTCGGGATGTCTTTTCTCAAAAAACACCGTAATAAAGTGGACCCCTAAGTTTGATATTTCTGCAATTATGTAAGAGCCTTTTAAAAGGTTTATGGAACATCCTTTAGGTGCACATCCATTTGTGGAAAGGCGATTTCCACGCCATGTTCCCTGAACTTCTTGAGAATCGCAAACCGAAGGTCTGAAGCGGTGCGTTTGGAGCCGTCAAAGTTCACCCAGAACTTGATTCGAAAGTCCAGGTAATTGTCCTTAAAGTCCTCAAAACGGACGCGCGGTGGGGGATTTTTAAGGATGTCCGGGTGCTCCCGGGCCGCCTCCAGCAGGAGACGTTCCGCCAGGCTTGTGTCACTGTCATAAGCAGCCCCAACGGCCACGACTAGCCGAACGGCCCGGTTGCCGCGGCTCATGTTGACGAAGGGCATTGAAACCAGGTTTGAATTGGGGATCAGCATGGTGGTGTCGTCGCGGGTCCGGACCAAAGTACTGCGAATGGTCACTTTTTCCACCTCTCCCATAACCAGCTCATGTTCGATTACATCCCCCGGTTTTACCGACCGGCCGAACAAAAGGATGAGGCCGCTGACAAAGTTGTTAATAATGTGCTGCAATCCAAATCCGATCCCCACGCTCATGCCCCCGGCAAGCACCATAACAGCGCTCAATTTGACGCCGATGATATGTAACACGATAAGTCCGTAAACAACCCAGGCCCCAACGCTGATGACCGTCTCGATGGGCATCATGACGGCTTCATCCAAACGGGATTCTTGGCCCAGCCTCTCGACGCCGCCTTTGAGCACCTCCACCACCGGTTTGATGACAAAAAAAAGCGCTACGGCTATGACGATCTGAACCAAACCAATTTGAAGGTCTTGCCATCTGAATTGGATATTGCCTGCAAGTTCAAGAATCCCTGCTTCTCCGAGCTGGTCTGACAGTAGAAAGACAACCCCCACAGAGAAAAACCAGATAATAGGAATGCTCAGACTGACGGTTACGGAATGAAACAGCGAACTGCCCTTATCCTGCAGTCGGGCCAACCTTCGTCTTACAAGGTCAGACACGGCCGAAGCGAACTGATAGAGAATGGAACAGAGGAAAAGCGTCAGAAATACCTCAACGGCAGGGAAGGTAAAACCTGCCAGGGAAAGAGCGATGATCGGGAACCCACTCCAGAAACAGAAGCGGGCCAGCTTTCGAGGCGCCGGGTCCTTATATTTTCTGGCCGTGCGCCACATGAAGAACATCATGATGCCTACCCCCAGCGGCCACAGCGCCCCAAGCAACCGAAGGGGCATGTTGAGGATTTGAGCGATAATGGCGGCAGCGAAAAGATAAAAGAGGGGGTAAAGGGGCGATGGAAGTTCGGAGCGAAGTTTGATCTCCCGCAAACCCCAGGCCAGGGAAATGGCGGCCAATGCTCCAAAGGTTACAGCGAGTCTGGAAAAAACAATGTTTTTAGGGAAAACGTTGATCGTAGACGCTGCCCAGAAACCGGCCCACAGGAAGGCAGAGAGGCTCGAAGCCCGGCAAATCCGAACCCATTGGTCCTGATTTCCATCTGAGTGGGTGCCTATTCGGCCCAGAACCCATCTGAAAATCGGGAGGAAAATAAATCCAAAGGCCAGGAAGGAACATGCGGACTGCCACCACTCAGCGGGAGAATCCGGGGTTTTCGATTCGAGATTCGGCCCGATTGAGGAGGTCCAGATGGAACAAGTAACGGGCAGCAACTCAAGTGTCTCTTTGTCGAACATTGCAAACATGGGCTTCGTGAAATAGATGGACCATACAGCCGCTATTTTCGCTGTCAGTGCTTTATCCCATTCTGGTAAAAGCTTTTCTGCGTTGTCATATTGTTCCAGGACCGCGTGAAGGGCTTTTTTGATTTTCAACTGTGTGGCTTCAAATTGGTGCAGCTCGCCCAAAAGAGACTGAGCCTCTTCTTTTTGTTTTTTAGAAACGGCTGTTTTAGCAATAAAACGAAGGTCCTCTCGCGTGTACTTAACAGTGGAAAGGTTGATCTTAAGATCGTGGGCCATTGCTCGGACAGCCCTGGTTTCTCTTGCAAGTTCATCGATCATTTCCGTGGCCTGTTTGAAGTACATGCGCACCTCAAAAGGATTGGATTCACTCACACTGATCAGAAACCGCAGTTGGTGAGCCCTCGCCATGTGGTCGCTGAGAAAGGTTTCATAGGCGTTGATGGAGGCCAATATCGTCGGCAGGTTTTCATTGATGCGGTGAGTTGTTTTGATGAGGAGCAGTTGTTTGGTTTTAACCATGCCGCTCAGGTGAGTCTGGTCGGTTTTGGCAGCCATTGCAGGCGCCCAGAGCCACAACAATATGACCACCGTTTGAACAAACAGGATTCTGCATCGCTTCAACACGAGAACTCCTTATTTAAATCTTCCAGTTCCTGAGCCTGAACCACCGTAATAGCGATTACGTGGGCCGCATTTTCCATATCCGAATAACCTTCTGCTACAAGGGGTGGCGCATTGGCTTTTATGGAGACTTTCTACAGGGCCTGAAGGGTCTGAACGGCGTAGTCGAGCTCGACGTCCTCGCCATTCGAATAGACTACCATGTTTTCCAAAGTCTTCGGGACGGCTATGTCGGGGTGTACACCACCCACTCCGTTGCGACTATCGAGCTGAACCGTTTCGTTCGAATTGAGCGACTGTCCATAGGGAAAGTGTACCGTATAGTCCCCCGGCATGGTAGCGTCCCCACCCGTCATCCCAAACGAACCGTTGGTTCCCCAGAAACCCAAAACCTGCCCCTGGGGGAGATTTTGGATCGCCATGGCAACGCCTTCACCCGAACTTATCGTGAGGGGATTGACTATCACAATAACCGGTCCTTCGTAGTGTGGCGTCTGGGGAGAAATATTCAGCGCTACATTCCTGCCTATGATCTCGTTTTCGTCGTCGAGGAGAATGTTTTCGAACTTACCAGTGATATCGTTGTAGAAGTTCTGGTATTCGTAGAAAGCAGGCGCTTGATAGAAGAAGCCAGATAGTTCGGCCGCCAGGGAGTCGGATCCTCCCATGTTTGCGCGAAGATCGACAATGATTCCCGGCACGTCGTGATCCGTGAAGAACTGTATCGCCTCCTTGAACTTATCGTAGATGGGAGTGAGGGGATCAAGGCCCTCCTGATACGCCACAACATCAACGAGTGCTCCGAGAAAGAGATATCCGTATCCAGATGGTAGCAGACGGTAGTGGACCAGATTGTCAATATCCACTTTCTTCCACAGTGAACTCTTCTTAAGGATTTCCCCTCCATCGTCTGTCGCCATCAGCGTTACAGTCTGATCGCCTCCACCGCCATCCTTCCTGAATGTCACCGCCGACTGCGAGCCTTCTGGTCTGATCACGAGCATCTGATATTGCTTGAGCAACCTGTGCTCATTTGTAGCTGGCGGATTGAGCGAATATGTCCATAATATCGATTGGGCCGTCAGGGCTTCCGCTAGGGGGAGGCCGTCCCACGCAATTATCTCGTCGCCCACCTCTATTCCGGCTTCTGCCGCAGGGCCACCGTCGGTCACGACATATGTTACAACCCTCCCGTCATCGAGTCCCATGATAGCCATACCGAAGCTGCATTGATTTTTTGTGGTGAGCAGATCGACGATCTCCCCACCCGACATCGATACATGGCCGTCTGGCAGGAAAAAGATGTATTCCCTAAGTGCTGTGACGAATGCGATCTCGTCACCGTCGGCCTCCGCCTGGACGATTTTTGGTCTCGTCACGGCCTTCATGGCTTCCCAATCTATCCCCTTCCACTCGGTAAACGCGTACGCTGCCGAAAACTGAGCATGTAAAGCGTCGAAGGCTTTGTTCCAGGTCATTTGGGTATAATCGCCTGCCGGCTGTAGCTGGAACGGCTCGTTCGAACTGCTTGAACTGTTCGAACATGCACCGAACAGGAGAAAACACAGGGAGAGGACGGCACGCTTGATGAAAAGATGGGATCTGAATAGTTTAAATAGGTCCATAGCTCTGTAGCCTCCGCACTTCGAATTTTCTCCGGTATTCCTTGAGGTTTTTGAAGTAGCCGCTTGCCAGCGGATAGAGGACCTCGACCCTGCCGCCGATGACGCGAATGATAAGTAACTGATTTTTTAGTGATAAGCTATAGGAACATCCCTTATGTGTCAAGGGCAAACTGACCATATCATCTGGGCGCGAGGCAGGATCGTAGTAACGATAATCTCTACAGGGTGGGATCTGGAAATTTCACCTACCTGGGTGGTTGGTTAGCTGTAGGGCATTAATGTGATGGTGCATTATCTGAAGAGATTTACCTTTTCCGAGCTATACAACATGGATCAGAATAATCGCAATATTTTGTAGTTGCGCCTTTATTGGCTGTTGATCCAGATGTGAAACTTTCCTATATCATACCTCCGTCAAGTAATTTTTTGACCACAGAAGAATACATCTGGCAGTCTTCCGTTTCTGGCAGAGGCCACCATCCAGTATCGGAATTCCTTTCTTGGCTTCGTAAGGCCCCCCGCTATGCATGAGAAGCCCCACGATAATCCCGTAGTTCAGGTTTAACTTTTGCAGCTACCGTCCTTTTTTCGATCTCTGCTCTGCTGTTTGGCCAAAGTCATCGGGTTATGGGAATTCCCGTTTATAGTGTAGGAGTTGCAGGAACCGTCTAAATAGGGCCACAACTGAAAGGTCTGCATGATTCAAAATCCTTCCGGGTTGAAACAAGAGGGCTCCCCTTGCGCGTTTCCTCTCCGCGAACACTGGGCCGGGTCGACCGTCTTCTTTACAAGAACGACCCCAGGGAGAGGTCGGAGACACACTCCCGGGGGAGAACCAGGCCGCAACGTGGGGGGGTAAAGGTCTTTTTTCTCCGGCTTATAGAAAGGGACCTTCAGGAACTCCAACTTACTCGCCGCGTGTTGGGTATAGTGTTGGGTACAAAAAAAGGCTTACAGACGTGAAATCTATAAGCCTTTGAATTTATTGGCTCCCCGGGACGGACTCGAACCGCCGACAAGGTGGTTAACAGCCACCTGCTCTACCAGCTGAGCTACCGGGGAATGGGGACTGTCTATCAGACCCATTGGGTCGGAACAAATAAACAGAAACCGTCTTTTATCAGAAAACCATTTGAGGGTCAACAAATATTTCAAACAATTTTTCGTCAGCTATTCGGCTTGACACCCATGGCCATACCTTTTATTTTGACGGGTACGATGTTTGTCCGTGAGCCCGTTTAATGCTCACCCATTTTCATCGAACGTCTGTAACCGGCCCGGTGGAAACGGGGCTCTGAGTTCACCAATACCGCTTCAGGAGATTTAAGGATGGTTTCATGAAACAGATTATTCTAGGTACGGCCGGCCACATCGACCACGGAAAGACATCGCTGATCAGAGCACTTACCGGTATCGATACGGACCGTTTGAAAGAAGAAAAGGAACGGGGTATCACCATTGAGCTGGGTTTCGCCCATCTGGCCCTGCCCGATGGAAGACTTCTGGGGATTGTTGATGTACCGGGTCACGAAAAATTCGTCAAAAATATGGTGGCCGGAGCAACGGGAATAGACCTGGTGGCCATGGTTATTGCAGCGGATGAGGGTGTCATGCCGCAGACCCGGGAGCATCTGGAGATTTGTTCGCTTCTGAAGATTAAACACGGGGTGGTGGTCCTCACCAAAGTGGATATGGTGGATGCCGACTGGCTGGAACTGGTGCGGGAGGATGTTTCCGAATACCTGTCGGAAACCTTTCTGGCTGATGCGCCCATGGCGGAAGTTTCCTCCGTTACGAAGGAGGGTATTCCGGAACTCATTGAATTGATCAGCCGGATGACCAGAGAGATCCCCGAGCGCGATATGGGGCATCTATTTCGTCTCCCCATTGACCGTGTGTTTACCATGAAGGGTTTTGGTACCGTCATTACGGGTACAAGTGCATCAGGACAGATCCGGACGGGAGATGAGGTGACCGTTTACCCCCAGGGAATTTCTTCGAAAATCAGGGGAATTCATGTTCACAATGAGACCGTGGAAGCGGTTCAGGCCGGCCTTCGAACCGCCATTAATCTTCAGGGCATCGAAAAAATGATGCTGCAGAGAGGAAATGTGGTTGCAACAAAAGACGCGCTTCGGTCAACGTATATGCTGGATGTGGTCTTTGACCTTCTTCAGAGCGCACCGCGCAAACTCAAGAACAGGGCGAAAGTACGGTTCCATGCGGGCACGGCCGAGATTATTTCGACCCTGGTTCTGCTGGACCGGGATGAATTGAAACCCGGTGAAACCTGTCTGGCCCAGATCAGGCTGGATGCTCCCACGACCGTTTTGAAAGGGGATCGTTATGTGCTCAGGAGTTACTCGCCTGTGCGCACCATCGGTGGTGGCCAGATCCTGAACCCCCTGCCCGGAAAGAAAAAGCGGTTTCAAGAAAGGGTCCTCAATGAGCTGAAACTGCTTGATAAAGGGGAGGACAAGGAAACCATTGAACTGTTTGTGTCTCTGGGACGATTTCAGGGTGTCGGGGAGGAGGAACTCTCTTTCCTGGTAAACATGAGCCGAAAAAAACTGACGGAACAGCTCAACGCCCTTAAAGCGAAAAGGCGGATTATTCGGTTTGATAAGGAACGGGGAACCATGATCCATGCGGATTTCATAGAAAAAGCCAGAGTCGAGCTTTTGGAAACCCTTTCTGAATATCATAAAGTTTTTCCTCTGAAACAGGGCCTGATAAAAGAGGAGCTTCGTTCCAGGATGAAGGGCGCCAATAACCCCAAGCTTTTTAATCATCTCATTCATCAGCTGGAAAAAGAAGAAGCGCTGGTTCAGGAAAAGGAAGTGGTTCGGCTGAAAGACCACAAGGTAACCCTGGCCCAGGACCAGAAAAAGGCCCGACGGGAACTGGAAGAGATCTATGACAAAGGCCGACTTCAGCCCCCCTATTTTAAGGAAATCAAATCGAAATTTGAAGGGAATACAGCGTCGGAGGTCCTGGGTGTCATGGTGAAAGAAGGTGTTTTGGTGAAGGTCAAGGAAGACCTCTATTTCCACAGAAGCGCTGTAGAAACGCTGGAGAAAGATCTGGTGGATTTCTTGAAGTCCCATGGGGAGATTACCACACCACAGTTCAAGGAGATGACCGGCGCTTCCAGAAAATACACCATCCCCCTGATCGAATATTTTGACGGCTCCCAGGTGACGGTTCGCGTGGGGGATAGCAGGGTCTTAAGAAAAAAATAGTTGGGGCATTCTGACTTGGAGAAATCTTATCACGGTTTAATTACCGCACTGGGTCTAGGCCCAAAAGAACATGTGGCCGTTGTGGGCGGGGGGGGCAAATCGACCCTTTGTTTTGCAGTGGCGGAAGCATTAGGCCTGAACGGAGCAAGGGTGATTTCAACGACCACCACCAAAGTTTGGCAGGCGGAAGCCAATGCCTTTCCTCGCCTGGTACTTTACGCCTCTGACGGACCGGGCCTTGAAGCCATAAAAAAAGGGCTGGATGAGGTCGGCAATGTGTTTTTGGGACAGGAATTCCTGGAAAATGGAAAGGTTGATGGCATTCCTTCCACATTAGCGGATGACCTTTTCAGAACGCCCGGGGTGGAATACGTGATCATCGAAGCGGATGGCGCAGCAGGCCGCCCCCTGAAGGCGCCGGCAGTTCATGAACCGGTGATCCCCGAGTCCGTAACGACCGTAATTGCACTGATGGGTTTGAAGGCCCTCGGTAAACCCCTGGGAGCGGATACGGTCTTCAGGCTGGCGTTGTTTAAAGCACTGACCGGGCTCAAAGAAGGGGATATTCTTAACCCCGAAGGATTGGCCAGAGCATTTGACGGAAGGATGGGGCTGTTTAAAAACACGCCCGTTTCAGCCCGGCGAATGGTATTTTTGAACCAG
>Ga0307987_1000485_pt1 | contig 23892 bp, 16 predicted proteins | sample EllFjometagen181_FD_203157 | JGI IMG/M metagenome (GOLD analysis project Ga0307987, IMG submission 203157) | Marine microbial communities from Ellis Fjord, Antarctic Ocean - #181 | ecosystem: Environmental > Aquatic > Marine > Unclassified | place: Southern Ocean | collected 2014-10-08 | reverse complement strand
ATTAGTTTAATACTAACATGTTACGGCTTTTTTATCAAGTTAATTATCTGTTTAATTTGTTTTTTTTACTATTAAACTTGAACTTAGAACCGTTGTTTGAAAAACCTTTTCAGATAACCTCTAACTACCGAGGGAAACAAACAAAATGAGAGGTAAAAGATGAAAAAAAGAACACGTACATTTATTGCTATAGCACTTACATGTTTAACAAGCCAATTCAGTATTGCAGCACTATTGGTTAATGAAAGTTTTGACTATACAACATCAGATTTAGTTGATGCTAACGGAGGTATTGGTTGGACAGGTACTTGGAAAGGTGAGTATTATGGAACTACAGATTGTACTACACCTCTTACCAATGGTACTTTTGATGGCTTTGCTTCTTCACCTTTTCCACAAAAAGGCAAATATGTTTATCGAGAAGTTCTAGCTACAACTTACTTTTCGAGAGAATTTGAAAAATCCAATTTCTACAACAAATAGTCATACACTTTATATGAGTTTCTTGTATTATAGATATGCTGAATCCGGATCACCTTGGTCAGCCATAGGTCTTCTCTCAGACAGGAATAACAATGCTAAAGGAATTAGAGTTGGCGGGTCTTATGCTAATGAGAAGTTTATGATTGGCGTAAATAACAGTAGAACTATAGCTGATCATGTTTTAAGTACAAATAAAGCCCAGTTTATTGTTTCCAAAATCGTTTTTAACGAAGGTGGTTCAACCAATGATAATGTATATTCCATGGTGTATAATGAGGGTGATACCGTTACGAGTTCTGAACCAGTTACTTGGCAGTACTCTAAAACAGGAATGGGGATTCCCGCAGATGAACTTAGATTTATTTATACGAAGATTGAAAGTCCATGCGATAAGTTTGTGTTTGACGATTTTCGTATTGGTGAAACATGGGCAGATGTTGCGGATGCACCAGCTTTAGGTACAGTAATCGTTATAGATTAAGATTGCGATAATAAGATTTAAATGAATATGGTGAAACATTATTAATGTTTCACCATTTTTTTGTTAATAGTGCTTAGTTTGGACATTCCCAACAATTGGTTTTTCAACAACTTCCAAAGCATTTTTCATACCAGTCAACTTTTTCTGATAATGAGGAATAGGCCATTCGCTATGCTCATTGCTTCACCCTATTGTTTATCTTTAATGGTTAAAGCCCCTCTCGCACGCTCGAGTGTGGCTAAAATTCTTCTCTTTTTTCTTTTAATAATCTACGTTAATCTGCACTACAACCCTTCATTTTCTTGTTTTTTATGGGCGATTATTTCTAAAGACATTTACAACACTTTTATTTTCAACACGTTGCAAATCAATTTTGCAGCTATTAATTTTCATGAGAATGAGAACATTCTCGCTCCCATTCTTGCAAGAGAATACTGATTTGCAGATTTTAAGGTAGCTCAACCTTCTAGGTTGTAGGCGTTTTACATCTGCAACGAAGATCGTTGCGTTACCCCATGCACACGCCCAGCGGAAGTGAGGCTGGAGTATTCGACAGCAATGAGCGTAGCGAGTGGCCTACTTGGAAGCATGCGTTACCTAAAAAAACTCTTCTCTGAGTTCTCTGCGCCTCTGTGCGACAACTCTTTTGGTTGCGGCTATGCCGCCCTATGATAGTTCGTGTGTTTTCTTTAGGTCGCATTTTCTTCGAACTGAACACGTTCCTCTTTACCTGTTCTTCTCTGAACAGCAATCCATCTAGACAAAACAATCTCAGCAAGAACCAAGAAAAGTACACCAACTGCAAGGAAGCGCCAAATTTCTTTGCCAAACGATTTACCCTCTATAGAAGCTTTAACATCTTCAAGTTTAGAGGTACTCATTATATCGACAAACTTTGTAACATCAGCTAGTTCACCATCTGACAATGCTGACATAAGACTTTCTTCTTTATTTAAAGAGATAACGAACGGTATGAAATCTGATTTATATTCAAAAAGCCATGACAGTGTATCTGCAAACATTGTAGGAATTTCAAGTTTAAAAGCTCCAGGAACGGGTGGAGTTTTCATCTGAGCATACAAAGATGTTCCCTGCTGATTAATTGACATCTGAAATTTCTTTTCATTGGGACCAATTGCGAATGTTTTTATACCGGTTGGCAAATTTTTCTGTTCTTTTGGAGGCATTGAAAAATAAATTTGAGGAACAATTTCTTTAGGTATATTAGCTGTCTGCCAATATAATCTAATTGTAGCACTACCACTATCTTCTTCATACTTAAGCCTAAACTTATAGGCCTTATTGGCTACTAATTTAGTTTTTCCAGATATTGTACCGGAGTTTTTCAGGTTTACAATTTCGCGACCATCAAGCCATAAGACAGCTCTGTCATCACCTTCTAAGATAAACTCATATTCATCTGAAACAGTTGGTGTGATTATTCCCTCAAATACAGCAGCAAAAGTATCGACAGGAGCATATTTGGGACCTTTATTTTTCCAGTCAAAATCAATATTTTTAACCGACTTACTTGTTTTAGTTAGAAGAGAGTATTTGGTTTCTTTATGGCTTTTATAAAACATTGACTTTAAGCCATGTGATAATCCGGAATTTTCAAAGCCACCTAAACCAACACTGAGTGCAAAATTTTCTGCAGTCAAAGATGTCAAATTAAGATCAGTACGAGAAGGCATTGCAAGGGCATAAACAATTTGATGTACTAAGGGAACATATATTTTTCTGGAAACGATATTACCCGCATTGGCATCTAATGGTGTAGTAAGCTGTATAATCTTGCCATTTCCAAACTGTTCAACAGCAACTAGTGGACGACCAGAGTTATAACGACCTTCAATCTTGTTAGGATCACATGCAGAGTCATCAACATCCCAAGCACCTTTTATCAGCCAAGTTGTAAAGTCATTATCTTTTTCGGATAAAAGTCTAGCCAAAGTTTCTACTCTAAAAGTAGCTAAAGCAGGTTTTAAAGGTTCCTCGTAATGTTTGGTCCATTTAACAAGTTTCAAAGGCATTAAAGCCTCATCATTATACTTCCATTCATTATAAAATTTTGGTTCCGCTTTTTCTCCTGGTAAAACTAGAAGGCCTCCCCCCTTTTTAACAAAAGATGCAAGAGCAGACGAAACAGAAAAAGGCATTCTTTGCACATCAGCAAGAATTACTGCATTATACATTGAGAAATCAGTAATTTTTGAAAGTTGAAGAGATGTGATTTCAACTGGTTGGACTAGATACTCGGAAGAGTCATCCATTGATATAATTTGTTCTTGATTAGGCAGTAATGCAAGAGTAAGAAAACCTGCACTTTTTTTTATAAAATTATCGCCAGGTCGTCCTTCAACAACCAGAACAGATAGTCGATTGACAACCGGAACAACATATTGCCTTTCGTTATCAGCCGACAACTCATCAGTTGTTGTCAAGTATGCTTTTGCAATATGTGTACCTGAATCTAAAAATCTATGTTTAAAACTAACTGTTGCCTCTTCGCCCACATCAAGCTGTCCCAATGTGTTATCAGTCATTTTTTTACCATCTATTTCAAAGAATAAGATTCCGGGAGTAATAGCTTCATTCCCAGTATTTTCAATGGTAACATCAAAATTAACAGCTCTATCCGCACCAATAATATCACGACTAGGACTAATATCAGATACTGAAACATTTCTATAGTTTACAGGGACAGCGTAAGTTCTCCATGTAACCTGAGGAAAAGTTGAAAGTTTCTTAAATGCTTTATTTACCATCTTCCAACCTGATGAAGAAGATGACTGCCAGCTGCAAGCCTGTTCGTCAGCAAATATTACAACTTGCTTGGAAGCATTATTACCTTGCGAAAGACAAATAGATGCGGCAGCCAGACAATCAAGCATATTCAGTTCTCCCCCCGGCTGTTGTAGCATGCCAAGTTTTTCTGTAAGGCGTCTATGTTCAATTATAGGAGCTGCCTCCAAAACATGAGGAACATCTGAACCCAGAATAATAGAGAAGGCGGCACCTCTAGGAGACTCTTCGACAAGCTCCATAGCCTCCTGCAAAGCCTGTTCAAAATATGAAATACCGCTTTCGTTCAATCTACTCATTGAGGTTGATCCATCAATAACCAAAACAACATCTCTTTTCCCGGATGAGCCAAAGATGCTGAAATTCAACCATTTTTGAAGACCAACAAGACCAGAAGCAAGTATAGCACAAGCTATTGCTGCAGCAATCATTCTTTTTCTCCATATAGGATAGTCAAGCAAAGCAAAGGATGCTGCAAAAGATGCTATACCAAGCAGACCAAGAGGTAAAACAACCAACCATGGCAAACCAGAGCCAGATGGTATAAATGGACGAGCCATTACCAACGCAAGCAAACCAACCAACATACACCGTACTACAAGAAGCAAGATTTCCTCTAGCAAAATTTTCTGACGGCGACTGTTAATGGAGTCAAGAAGGAATTGTATCGCTCCCCACATTACATCTTTTGCCGATTTTCTATTTAAAAGGTGAATAATCACAGGTACGGAAATCATTAATAGACCAAGAAGAAACCAAATATTGAAAAACAACATATTATAATCTCCTTGCAGTCAAATATTCTGCCAATGCAGTATCATATGGTTTCGCCGTTGACATTGGTATATATTCAATTTTCAGTTTACCACAGTCATTCTCAAGAGTTTTAAGAAATGATGAAACTTTATCTAGATACATTGCTTTCAAAGTCTTTGGATCAATAGGAAGGGCAATCTCCGGATTTTCAAGGCATTTAAAACGGGTAAAACTATTAAAAGGAAAAGTAAGTTCTTCTTCAGCCATAACATGAAGAACAATCACTTCATGCCTTCTATACTTAAAATGGTGAAGAGCTTTTATAATTTCTTCGGCAGAATCAAACATATCACTGATAATAACAACCACACCCCTTGCGTGAATTCGTTCTGCTATATCATGAAATATTGGCGGGATTGATGTTTCTCCGCCAGGTTCTGTTTGCTCAAGTTCCTGCAAAATCTGACGAATCTGACTAGGTTTACTCTTAGCCGGTATGTAGCGGCGCAATTCCGTGTCAAAGGTTACTAATCCTACAGCATCTTGCTGATGAATTAGAAGGTATGTTAGAGCTGCGGCTAAATGCTGTGCATACTCAAACTTTGACAACCTTTTACCATCCAGTACAGCACTCTGTTCTCCTCTATATTTCATGGAGCCAGAAGCATCCACCAGAATAGTTGCCCGTAAATTTGTTTCGTCAACATATTGGCGAATATAATATTTATCACTACGACCAAGCACACGCCAGTCAAGATTTCTAAGGTCATCGCCCGGCACATACTGCCTATGTTCTGCAAACTCAACAGAAAAGCCCTTATGCGGGCTTCTATGTCGTCCACTTATAGTACCTTCCATAATTCCTTTTGCCAGGAATTCCAACCGACCAAGCGTTGCCACAGTTTCGGTTGGCAATAGTTTCATGTATGATGGTGTTTCGAGCATTATACTTTTAGAGATTCTTTTGGTCTTTTATATTCGAGTAGTCTTGTAATAACGTCATCAGTTGTTACACCTGCAGCTTCTGCATTAAATGTAGTAATAACACGATGACGAAGAACAGGATATGCCATAATAGTAACATCCTCTGTTGTGGCATGAAATCTTCCATGTAAAACAGCTCTTGCTTTAGCTGCGGTGATAAGACATATTCCGGCACGAGGTCCTGCACCCCATCCTACAAGCTCTTTGATAAAATCTGGAGCTTCATCAGATTTAGGGCGAGTTGCTCGAACTAAACCACATGCAAATTCAATTACATGATCTGCAACAGGAACACGTTTAACAAGTTGCTGAAGTTTTAGAACATCCTGAGCATTAATTGCAACTTCAAGTTCAGCTTTATGAATTCCAGAAACCTGTCTGATAATTGCATGCTCTTCTTCAAAAGTAGGATAATCAACAATAATGTTGAATAAAAAACGGTCAAGCTGAGCTTCAGGCAGAGGATATGTACCTTCCTGTTCAATTGGGTTCTGAGTGGCCAAAACAAAGAAAGGTTCAGGCAAGTGGTATGTTTTATCACCAACTGTTACTCTATGCTCCTGCATAGCTTCCAATAAGGACGCTTGTGTTTTAGGAGGAGTTCTATTGATTTCATCAGCCAAAACCATATTTGCAAAGATTGGACCTTTTACAAAACGAAATTCTCTTTTACCTGTTGACTTATTCTCTTCCAGCACGTCTGTACCGGAAATATCAGAAGGCATTAAATCTGGAGTAAACTGAATTCTTTTAAAACTTAAATCTAGCACATGGCTTAATGTGCTAATCATTAGGGTTTTAGCAACACCTGGAACACCAACCAACAGTGCATGACCTCGACAAAAGATGGCAATAAGAACTTCTTCTATTACCCCCTTCTGACCAATAACAACTTTAGCCAGCTGTTCACACATTCTTGAATATGCATCGTTAAGTTCAGCAACAGCCTGCACATCGTCATCTGAAATATCAGAACTATGATCTTGATTTGGAGGAACAATCGTATTTTTTTTATCTTCGGTATCTCCATCTGCATCTGTATCATCATTTTGAACATCAACAGCTTTTTGTTTACTTGTATGGGCTTTATGTCTTGAAGATGGAATCGGATTGTCTGTTTCAACGGACATCAGAGTTGATGGAAAAACATTGGCTTCACCTTCTTGTTCAAAGACAAATTTCAAACCGCCAACTTCAATAACATCACCTTCGGAAAGCTCATAAGCAGAAACATCATTATCATTTACACGAGTTCCATTTGAACTTTGCAAATCATAGACCCACCAATTACCATTCTCCATGCGAACAGCTGCATGTTCTCTGGAAATTTTATTATCATCAATAACAACCGAGCACCCTTTGCTACGCCCTACGGTAATTCCATCCTCAGGAATGGTAAGTTCTTCTCCCTCATATGGTCCATTTATAAATTTGACTTTTGCCATGTTTCGTACTCCAATATTTATTAAAAATCTCTGTGTTTGTAAGTTTGTACAACATAATATATATACAATATCTTTTCAATATAAATGTGCCTTGAAATGGCTTTTTCTTAGCCTTCTAATATGTTCCAGATTGAGTTCAAGGAATACATGGAAATATGGGATATGATTTCAGGAGTTTCAAACTTTATTCTATTTTCTTCTTTAGAATTAACTCTGCGTTTTGCAGACCAACTACGTCCATCTCCTACAAAAATCTCTAAGGATGCTCTATCAATAATAACTCTAACTTTCTTACTCCTGTAAAGAGATATAGAAACGTCTCCAAAAGTAATTTTATCATTCTTTATATCGATGAAGAATTTTTCTCCTCCCAGAACAGCATATCCCGATGATTTTCCTGAAAGTTTCATTTCAACATCCCAGCAACTATCACCTACCAATACTTTAGCAATTTCATCATCAATTCTTGATTCATTGTCATTAACTAAAAACTTAAAGCTTTTATCTCTCAATTGTTTTAGTTCTTCAATTGGAAGAGCGGATAGATATAGTTCGTTTTTTGAATCGCGTTTTAATTTAAATTCTAAAGGTATAGTCATAGTCTGACTGAATCTGAACTCATCGCAATCTCCACGTTGCCAGGCAATAAAGACTCTTCTATTATTAGGCATATTGCTCCATGTCTGCCCTGCATAACAATATTCATGATTACTTCCTGCACAAAAAGCAGTCAGTGTTTCTGTTTCAGCCAGAAATATGCCATCAATAAAATCACCTATCAGATATTTACCATTTGCTTCAATTAAAATCCATTTTTCACAATCTTCTCCTTCAATATTCAAAGGAAACATATCAGGACATTCTCTACCATTCTCAATAATAATATCATCTTGAAACACTTCCCAGTCCAGCAGATTAGATGATTTCAACAATATAAATTTGTCGGATGGTTGTTCAACATATAGAGGCATGATCCATTGCTTTATTTTATCGTTCCAAATCACCTTTGGATCTCTATTACCACCTCCAACAAAGGGTAATATAGGGTTTTTATCATACTTTTCAAAAGTATTTCCTCCATCTGTACTGTATGCAAGGCATTGAGTTGTTGGCTTAGGTTCATGGACACATTTAGGTCCCTCTGCTGTATAGAAAAGCAAAATTGCGGGATCCTCACCACTTTGCAAACCTGAATCGTTATTGAAATCAACAACTGCAGAACCTGAATACATTGTGCCTGTGTCATCTGGGAAAAGAATGTCGGAATCTTCCTTCCAATGAATAAGATCAGAGCTTGTTGCATGTCCCCAATGCATATTCCCCCACCCTATACCAACAGGATTATGCTGATAGAACAAGTGATATATGCCTTTATAAAAAAACAGTCCATTAGGATCATTCAACCATCCCCACCGACTTGAAAAATGAAACTGAGAACGATTTAATTCCATATACAGTCCCGAAGTATCTAAAGGTGTACTGCTAGTAATAAAATTAATTCCAGGTTCGAAGGTTAATTCCTGGCCCATCAGATCTCTCATATCATATGGAATTATACAAGTATAATTATCTTCGTTTGTAGGAAGACAAATGTCAAAATATCTTACAACATTACCTTGAAAATCTTTCACAAGCACTAAAGTAGTTACTTCATCACTTTTTATAGGAATATTTATATATTGCTCTTTTAAAACCATCAGTTTCTCCCTAAAAAATGATTAATTAGTGTTTTTAACTAGAATTAATACATATCACTAATAATACGTCTGTAGACATTCGCAATTTTCTGTTCACCTTCATCAGTTGGATGCAAACCATCCTCCCGATACAATGAAGAGTCATTTAAAGACTTTGCTACATCAGCACAACGAATTCCATATCGAGTACACAGTGCCATAATCTCCATATTTAATTCAGGCAAAACTCCTGCCTCCTCTGATGTATATACAGGAACTCTTGGTATAGTACCTAAAATAATATCTCCCCCGTAATATTGAACAACTTGAACAATATTTTCAAGATCTGTAATAGTTTCATCAACAGGAACTCCAGCGGCCACATCATTAACACCATAAAGAACCATAACACATTGAGGCTTGTATTCAAGCATATATTCATCAATATGGTAAGCCCCATATACTGCATATGTTCGGCTGTTGCCCAAATTAACAACTTGAACACCTGTAAGCATTGCTTCAAGAAACTCCGGCCAGGCCTCGTACTGCCCATGAGCTGAGCCCTCTGTAACGCCACATCCCATAGCAATATACGTACCCGGATCCAAAACAATTTCCGGTTCTGGAGGTACAGGAGGTTCAGGAGGATCTGGATTATCTCCAGAAGAACCACCACAACCAAAAAATAAAGAACAACAAACTATAATAGCAAACTGTTTTAACTTATCCATATTCATCGTTATATCTCCATAAAAAAGCATTACAGTATATACGTTTAATCGTGTATAAAAACTATTCTTTTTAATCTTTATGAAATTTATTAGCAATCTGCTCTACTTTCATACGAACTTCAGCCAATATTTCTTCATTTTCTGAATTTTCAAGAACACAAACAATCAGATCTGCAATCTGCTCCATTTCGGCTTCTTTCATACCATGAGATGTAACAGTTGGAGAACCTATTCTTATGCCAGATGTAACAAAAGGACTCTTAATATCAAACGGAATTCCGTTCTTGTTTACAATAATACCTGCTTTGTCCAGAGCAACGGCAGCTACTTTACCTGTAATTCCGCTACTTAGAACATCCACAAGAAAGAGGTGATTGTCTGTTCCATCAGAAATAACTCTGAAACCAGCATCTTTAATTTTATTGCACAGAACTTGCGCATTTTTAATAACTTGCACACCATAATCTTTAAAGTCCTGTTGCATTGCTTCGTGGAAACAGACAGCTTTTGCAGCAACAACATGCATCAAAGGTCCACCTTGCAATCCAGGAAAAACAGCTTTATCAATAGCAGCTGCATACTCCGCTCTGCACAGCACCATTCCACCTCTAGGTCCCCGAAGTGTTTTATGTGTGGTTGTTGTAACAAAATCAGAAACTGGCACTGGGTTCGGATGAACACCTGCAGCAACTAGGCCTGCAACATGAGCCATATCGACCATTAAGTACGCACCAACACTATCAGCAATTTCTCTAAATTTATCAAATTCAAGAGTTCTAGAATATGCACTTGCACCCGCAACAATCATCTTTGGTTCTTCTTCCAAAGCTTGTTTAGCCAATGCCTCATAGTCAATACATCCAGTCTCTTCTGATACACCATAGGATACAAAATCATATAAAACACCAGAGAAATTTACCGGACTTCCATGAGTCAGGTGTCCTCCATGCGCAAGTTCCATTGCAAGAATCTTATCTCCTGGTTCCAACATAGCAAAATATACCGCCATATTTGCCGAGCTTCCTGAATGTGGCTGAACGTTAGCATGGTCTGCACCAAAAAGTTCTTTAGCTCTTTCAATTGCAAACTTTTCAGCAACATCAACAAAATCACATCCATTATACCACCGTTTGGCTGGATATCCTTCTGCATATTTATTAGTCATAGCAGAGCCCTGAGCTTCTCTAACAGCTGGAGTTGTATAGTTTTCTGAGGCAATCAGATTAATCATAGAGTTCTGACGCTTATTCTCATTTAAGATTGCTTCATAAATTTCGGGGTCACTCTCAAACAACTCTGAAGTTTCTGCATAAAATCTTGTATCAGAATCAATCTTATTCAATCGACGTAAATGACGTTCTGCTCCTGAAAACTCTTCATTAAGCCAAACTTCAAAAATTTTGAGATTATCACCAGAGTCAATATTCTTACCTGCCAGAACAAGAACATTTGAATCGTTATGGTCTCTTGACATTTGTGCAGTTTCAACATCATCACAGAGAGCTGCTCTAATTCCCGGAAAGCGATTAGCCACCATAGACATGCCAATACCTGTTGTACACACAAGCACCCCTCTGTCAGCACCACCACGACTAACAGCTTCGCACACTTTTAAAGCATAGTCAGAATAATCTACAGACTCTAACCCTTCGCAACCCAAACTTTCACATTCATATCCAAGTTTCTTACCCAAACTGATAAGTTGTTCCTTCAGCTTATAACCACCATGATCTGCACCAAAAACTAATTTCATAATATCTTTCTCAAACGTATTTTAATAAATTTTTCTAAAGGATTATTTCAGAAACCCTATTGCCGTAAAATGTCAAACATGTATTAGTATCAAAATATATATCTTTTTTCAACAAAAAAATATTGTTAATCATGAAATTTGATGTTACTATACGTAGTAATATTTTAAAAACAAAACCTAGGGAGTCAACATGACAAATAAATTCAAAAAAAACTTGGTACCAAACAGCGATGGATTCTTCGGAAATTATGGCGGAAAATTTCTTCCTCCACAACTAGAAAAGCCTTTTGCAGAAATCATTCAAGCTTATAATAAAATACAAGATGACGCATCTTTTATTGCAGAACTACGCTCAATAAGAAAACATTATCAAGGAAGACCAACACCAGTTTTTCATGCAAAAACACTATCTGACACAAATGGTGGTGCTCAAATATATTTAAAGAGAGAAGATTTAAACCATACAGGTGCGCATAAAATCAATCATTGCATGGGCGAAGGCCTTCTTGCAAAATATATGGGCAAGAAAAAGCTTATAGCAGAAACAGGGGCCGGACAGCATGGTGTTGCAATTGCAACAGCTGCTGCATATTTTGGTCTGGAATGTGAAGTTCACATGGGCGATGTTGATATTATCAAACAAGCTCCTAACGTAAGTAGAATGAAACTTCTTGGGGCAAAAGTTGTGCCGGTATCCTTTGGACTAAAAACACTAAAAGAAGCAGTAGACTCTGCTTTTATGGCATACCTTGAAGACTATGAGAATTCAATCTATTGTATTGGTTCTGTTGTTGGACCACATCCATTCCCACTAATGGTTCGTGATTTCCAAAAAGTCGTTGGCATTGAAGCTAGGGAACAATTCTTCGAAATGACCGGCAACCTTCCAGACGTTGTAACAGCCTGTATTGGTGGCGGTTCAAATGCAATGGGAATTTTCTCAGGCTTCTTAAATGACCCATGTGAACTAGTTGGTGTAGAACCATTGGGAACAGGAACAAACGTTGGAGAACATGCAGCAACAATGACATATGGAAAAGAAGGAATTATTCATGGTTTCAAATGCTATCTTCTTCAGGATGAAAAAGGTGAACCAGCACCTGTATATTCCTGTGCAAGTGGACTTGACTATCCAGGTGTCGGCCCAGAACATTGTTACTTGAAAGATGCAGGACGAGTTGAATATACAACATGTCTTGACGTAGAGTGTAAAGATGCATTTTTTAAACTTTCAAGACAAGAAGGTATTATTCCTGCAATCGAAAGTGCTCACGCAGTTTCATATGCATTGAAAAGAGCCAAAGAGATGGATACAGGCTCAATTCTTGTTAACCTAAGTGGTCGTGGAGACAAAGACTTAGATTATGTAATTGAGAACTGGGGCATCGGAGATTAAAATCATCCCCAATTCATACAAAAAAAAGCACGTTGAATCCAACGTGCTTCTTTTTTGTAATAGTATGGACTATATTTCCCGGGTCAAAGTCCTCGGCTACATAGAGCTTGCTAGTATAAAACGCCACCTAGCTTTGCAAGTCCCGCTCTGCGGGATAGAAGGTTGTGCTATCCCGCCATGCGGGATTAGCAAAGCTAACTCAGATCGTGTAAGTAAACTAAACATATTCTCCTCATATAAATATGATGTAGTTATGTTGAACTAAAATGCCCCTAATGCTAGCGAATAAATATAAAACACCACAAAGTTTTGTAAAGAACCCTAATATTCCTTGAAAAATCATCAATTTCAACATCAGTAACTCCTGCCGGGCAAGACAAGGATGGAATCCCCATAGTCAACATCTCGTCAACCTCATCATTTGTTATATTTGTATTCATCAATGTATTCCAAGGATAATGTGCAAATACAGGAACATCCAGCAAATCATTAGTACTAGCTGCATTTGCACTTGCGACATCATAATATTGGGTTTCGAATATCCTAAAAAATCCCCAACCAGCCCAGCTTGTTCCCCCAATAATACTCGTTCCTTTGTATACCTCCTGTTTATGCCAAGCATAACGTTCTAGGTGGAAAAGGCTCTGTCACAAAAATATTTATGGGTCAAACCTATCGCTGTTATCACGTCCACGTCTATTAACCGTTCTAATCAAATTCTTCTGAGGAGCAAATTCTAGGTTTCTATCATCTGGAGTTGGGTTGTAGTAATAGGTGAATTTAACTTTTGGCTGTCCTTGTTCAATCCAATAAAACAAATCTGGAAGTATTTTTCCATAATTATACATTGCTGAATTGGTGCTACTCTGACACTTAAATACAATATACTCATTCTTCTTAATTTTTGTGTCAACAACTTGCTTCTCCTTTGTTGATTCAGAAACAAATTCTAACAAGTTCGTATAATTATTGGCTAGTGCCAAATATTCAGTTCTAAATTGACTAAAGCCATCAAATAGGAATAGTTTAAGACCTGAGTTTTGATTTAAAACCTTTAAACGGAAAATACTTTTTCCTGTAAAGAAATCTTTATTTTCTCCATAATAATATATATATATATGGGCTTTCTTACCTGTTCCATATGGTTCAACTAAATCTGCAACATCTAAGTCATACGGGAAATACTCCCCCAATTTAGGCAATGTAATTTCAATTTTTCTTGCCTTCATCGCAATTGGATTACGGATTTTCTTTAAGACCATAGTTAATTTGCTCACAAACTTATCGTTTTCTTTTAGCTTCAAATGATATCTGGATGAATAATATCCTTCTTTTTCAATTGTGCACTCTGTAAAAGAATATCCCATACCTCTAATTTTACAAGTTCCATCCAATTCTGTTATAACATTATAATGTTTTCCTGCATCATTATGTTTACGAGGATCGTTTAAATACCCCCTTATGTTTGCATCTGGTACGGGTTGTCCTAAATCATCAATGAGCTCAAAAGTTAATCTAATAGGTGTTCCAAATGGTTGATTCAGATTATAATAAATTAATCCAATTAGAACAACACATGATACAACAATCAATATTATTTGTTTTTTCATTTCAAACCTCCTACATCTACTAATTTTTCAAATAAGCTATAATTATATAAGTATGCTACATTCTTTAAATCATTATGTAGCCATCTAGTTCCATAATCATCGCCTCTATTCAACCAACCATTAGGTTTTTCTAAGTCTTGCATGTTCATTCCTGCAGTTATGGTGCGAAACCATGACTAATGTCTTTACCTCTTTTATCAAGTATTTTTATAATATTTTGTTTTGGATCAAATTCTAGGTTTCTATCATCTGGAACAGGGTTGTAATAATAAGTAAAATGAATCATATACTTTTCGTGTCTTCTATTCCAGCCATAAGTAAACGGCTGATAAATTTTGCCATAATTATACATTGTTGAATTTGTGCTGTTTTGAACTTTAAAAATAATATACTCATCATCCTTGAGCTTAGTATTTATTAATATTTTTTCAGCCGTTCTTTCTGATACAAATTTCAGCATGTTTGTATAACCTATTTCTGGTGCGTGATATACTGTTTTAAATTTGCTGTAATCATCAAGATTCTTTCTTATAAATCCAGTATCAGGGCTATCAGTCTTCATTCTTAACACCCATTTCCCTGTAAACATTCCCTTTGCATCACGATAATAATATATATATATTGGCTTTTTCGCCTTTTCCATAAGGTTCCACCCAGTCACAAATATCTAAATCAAATGGATAATACTCTTCTACCTCTGGTAATACTATTTCTACATGTCTTGCCTGCATAGCAATTGGATTGCGTATTTTTTTTAACACCATGGTCAAGTCAGGTATATACTTATCATCATTTTTCAATCTTGAATGATATCTTGAAGAATAATATCCATCTTTTGTAACAGAACACTCTGTGAAGGTATAAACTAATCCCCAATCTTTACATATTCCAGCTAAGTCTGTTGTTGAGTTATAAACTTTTCCACAATCATCATGTTGACGAGGGTCGTTTAAATAACCCCTCACATTTGCATCAGCAACTGGAATCCCTTGGTCATCAACGACCTTGATAGACAATCTCATTACTTTTCCCCAAGGTTTATTTAACTGATAATAAATAAACCCTATACAAACAACACATGAAACTACAATCAATATTACTTTCTTTTTCATTCCAACTCTCCATCATCAACAATTTTATCAAACAAACTATAGTTATACACATATGCGACATTCTTCAAATCATTGTGTAACCAACGTGTTCCATAAGGGGCTCCTCTATTCAACCAACCATTTAACCTAAAAGTATCAGGAGATGAGTTCATATCAAAACTAAAACCATCATCATCTGGAGCGATATGTTTCCTCCCAGCTGGGTAAGACAAGGATGGAATCCCCATAGTCAACATCTCATCAACCTCATCATTTGTCATGTTTGTATTCATCAATGTATTCCAAGGATAATGTGCAAATACAGGAACATCCAGCAAATCATTAGTACTGGCTGCATTTGCACTTGCGACATCATAATATTGGGTTTCGAATATCCTAAAAAATCCCCAACCTGCCCAGCTTGTTCCCCCAATAATACTCGTTCCTTTAAATATTTCCTGTTTATGCCAAGCATAACGTTCAAGATGAAAAAGTCCACCACTGAATACATCTGGTGTTCCATCATCTATTTCCAACACTTCATCACCTGACGAATAATAGTTATATGCATTGCTGACAACATTTGCAAAACGCCCTCGCCAAGTGAGGTTACAACGATTATCTGTTGAGTCAAACAGCTCATACCACTGACTAGCCCAAGTTCTCGGCAAATACTCTTCCCAATCTTCATGAAGCATATAATTGTTATTTGTTGCAGTACTTGCCAATGAGCTATCATATGCTTCCGAAGGTACTGCACAATTTAGCATAAAATATTTGTCAACATCCAGTCCATAATCCTCAATTGCAGCGGAAATAACCATATTCCCCAGACTATGAGCTATAAAAGTCTTATTTGAAACACTTGTTGTTGCATAATAAAGATTTGACGCTGTATTAAATGCATCTGCTGCATTCTCGTGAAAATTTAATGCCGTTGGAGTTCCAGTGTCCCCCGGCCATGTAACACCCCAGAACTTGGCATTTGAGCCAGACCAATAAAGTCGCTTGAAAAACTCCGAATTCCAACCATGAGAATCTGCCTCTGTAACCTTGAACCCATGCAGAAAGAAAAGATTTGTGGCATTACAAAGTGAATCAGGATAATTTGCTGGTTGCCCTGTATAAGACGTTCCACCCCGTAAATCTAGAGTCCTATACATATCTTTTACTGAGCTGAGACTTAGTCTCAATATTGTTGAATAAACAACAGAATCATCACTCTTCCTTCTGATCTCCAGAACAAGAGGAGATGTTGACTCCACGCATCCTTCCAAAAGCATAACACTTTCGTTATTATAAACCAATGCACTTAAATTTGCATTAATACAGAATTCGGTATCTATATCATACAATAAACGAGTTGTTTTATTAGCTTCACAGAATGTTTTGTTATAAAGATGATAATCTGCCTCTGAAGAGGTCAAGCCAGGAGCAATAAAAACATTAACAGCACCGGATACATGTTTTAGGTAATAATCATAATCAGAACTTGGCAATATATTAACCGTTTCCTGCAAGCCAGCAATGTTAACAGCAAAGAAGTCGATAAAATCTCTAACTCCATCAATTTGATAATAATACTCTGGGGCTCCACCTGTTGGCTGAATACAGATCATTGAATCTTCAGACGCACTCCCAGGGTTATCATCTCCAGAATCTTCACTATCAGGGTCATCGTCATCATCATTAATCCAGAAACGATAAACCTCATTTGTTGAATACCTGAAAAGGTCATCATTATCAATATCGCCATCTAGGTCATAGTCAGGAACCAACGAAGCATCAATTACTGAAACTGTTACAGCTTCAGTATAAAGAGTTGTATCTTCCAAAATATATTCGCATGATATGTTTTGAGTACCATTTGTCAATCCTTCAATATAAAGAGTTTGACAGTTCATTTTGCCTCCTGCTGACCAACTGTCTGTAAACAGTTCTGAATACTCATATTCATATTCACTCTCAATTAAATTGCCTCCAGCAGTTATAAAGTCATTTGTTCTTTGCCCAGAATTGCCGTTTTTTACCCAGATTCTGATATCGTTATCAAAATCAAACTTATATTTTGCTGTTGTTGCCGATGGATGGCTCATGACAACCAACGGAACAAACAGCCCTCCTGCATCCATATCCTCAACATTTGGAATTCCGTCGCCATCGTAATCTTCATGATAGACCTTGAATACCTTGCCTAAACTGCTGTTTGCCTGAACGTATTCCTCTCCATCGTCCATATCCGGCATATTATATCCATTATCATTATATATCAATCTCAACTGTTATCTCATTATCAGGTTTCTCTTCTGGTTCATACATTAATTCATAATGAGGATGAAGAATATGATAACTTTCCAATAACAAGATGCTCATTACTGTAAGCATCATTGATGAGTCATTTTTTGAGGTTTTACGGTCTAATACCCAATATCCGGTTTTGTTGTCCTCATTAACAATTTGTTTTAGTGCAAAAGTTTTCTGTATCTTAGAATACCAATCCCACCAAATACGTTTTTTATCTATATCTCTGCAAACAGCAAACTCAAACATTGTTTCTTTTAAGAAATAATATTTAAATAAAGATTTCTCCAAAGGAAAGGTCGTATAATCCTCCCAAGAGAAGTTGCTGTCTTGAACAATATAATCAAACCCCATTCGGTATTCTCGTGTTTTTGGTGCACCGAGAATATTAAGAGCCCTGACACCCGCACTCGTTGCAAATAAGGATGTATCATCCGAGCTTAATACACCAAACGCCCCCGTCTTAAGATTTGAATTAGTTCGAATTCCTTGAATAGCCATAATCCAACTATTATCGAACTTATTATTGGTCAATCCCGCTAATTTATAGCTGTTAAGTGCATAGGCACCCCAACAGTCTATGATAGTATTGTTTTCTGTTGTAGCAATCAAAGTTTGCCCCCAACCACCGATGTTGTTTTGAGTCTTTATAAGACTATATATTTGACTTTCTGCAATGAGTTTTGCCTCATCATTTTTTGTTATAGCATAAACTTCACTCATCAGTTGTGTAATTTTTGCACATTCAAATGTTGATAATGTTGTTTTATCTGTATTTATTAAATAAGTGATTGCTCTGTTAATAGCAGTCCCAAAAACTTCTGATTCAGGAGACTCTCCATGACACAGATACGCTTCTAAAGCAAAGCAAGTTGTTATTAACTGACGGGTTTCCCCCCAACTTCCATCTACATTCTGATTTTCTTTGAGCCATCTTAAACCATTCACAACTGCCTGCTCTGCTTTTTTTCTCCATGTATATATCTCTCTTTTCTTGAGATTTTGAGAGGAAGTTCCATAAAGACCTATAATCTTTTTATTGTTTTGTATGGTTTCTTCATGAGTACCTTTTTCAATATTACTTGCAGCATAGCAATATATCAACATATTAAATATTAACACGCAAATAAATTGTTGTTTTAAAATATCTTTTGTTATCTTTATCATAGCATACCTTTCTATTATATTATTGTACTATAATTATTCATTATCATCAGGGGGAACTAAACGAGGATTGCTTATACAATGAACGTCGCCTCCTAGTGTTCCTCCTGAAAACGGAGAATATAAATTGCCTTCTCCTGTTGGAACTATTCGTATTTCATTATCAGAAAACCCTATTAAGTTTAGTTTTGTTTTCAACCCATTAACTGAATTAGTATAAAAAGGTTCGAAGAAAGATTTTGGAACAAAAAGCCTTTTTTGATTTTGTGATTTAATATACTGCATATTAATAAGTACAGGAAGCAAAGCTTTAACATATCCTGTATCTGGATTATCTTCAGGATTAAATGCAACAGGTACATGAATAAAAGTTGTCTTGTCAATCCCAAGTTGTTCTTCCAAGACCTCATACATATTGGTAAGTTTGGTTGTTATTGCATATATGTTGGTGCTATTTGCAGGATCATTATATCTATTTCTAATAGGATTGTAAGGATTATCAAAAACTTCAATACTTTCATTTGTATATGTGTTTAATATATTAATTGCTAAATCTAAATCCGCAACCATAACTTTGAAGGAACTCCCAACAGGTATGAAGTGAACTAAATTATCTACATGTGGAACAGTTAACCAACTTGTATCGATATTTATTACTTCTCCTCCTGTTGTCTGAACAAGTTGTTCCTCCAGAAATTCATTATATAAACACGTGGAGCCAACAACTGTAATTCCATATGGGAAATTGCTTGTTTGAGGTGTAACCATTAAATCCCCAAAATCATCTTCTGAATACGGAGCATAGAACGCAACATTTGTTCCAATTAAATCTGTTAAATCAGGTGTATTATTACTCTTACCCAAAACCACTTCCATCGTTCTAAAAGTCTCTTGACCGATACCTGTTCTAGTATAGCCAAATTCAACATGATCTTGAATGTATGTTTCATTCTGGCTACCAATATTAATTGGATAATCTATTGATTTTTCAACATCACAGACACCACTTAAACCATTTGTAAAAACATCAAAACATTCATGAGTTACAAAAGACACAAAAGTAGAATCAGCAGATAAATCATTGGGAGAAATAAAATATGGAGCACACAAAACTCTTATTTCATCTGTTCCTATTTTTAAGCTATTATACCATACAATCATTTCGATTTTAACTTCCTTGCCATAATCAAACGCTTCCAGTCCTAATGAGACTGTGCCATTACCAACAAATTGCTCTTTAATAGTAGCATTATCTATAATTAAATTATTTGAACTATGGCTAGCCGAAACAGTTATATTTGAAAATAAATTAAAATGGTCACTTGGCTGTTGTGTATCAGGATCAACAAGTCTAAATTCAATGCGCAATGCATCAGGAATTTTCTCAACAGGTATATTAAATTTAGAGATCTCTATTTTATAAACTTCATTTGTATCAAAACTATTGTTTATTATTGAATCCTCGGTTGCATCAGGTAAACCACTAGAATCATCATCATCCATGTTTGCAAGAATAACATATCCGGTAGTATTTGTAAAACATACTTCATCTGCTTCATGCAGACTATCTTCACATTCATCATCTCGATCATAATCACCATTGATATCAACTTTGAGGGAAACAAAATTTATTGATTCTGTACACAAATCATGTCCATCAAGCACATAAGTTACATTAATATCATGTATACCCGGCTCAAGAGCTTGAACATAGATATTGGTCTCCGCTCCTAAAGAAAAAATATCATTATATGAGTAAGCATGCAAATCTTTTAGCACATCTCCTCCATTTTCCAGATATGTATCAGTTCTTCCCATTGTTCCATCTTTAACCCAAAGTTTCAATTTTTCTTCATCATAATCAAACTTGAAGTATGCGCAGGTTGCCGAGCTGTGAGTTTCAACCAAGAGTGGCATAAAATCATCTGCATTGTCAAGGTCATTGATATTAATTATTCCATCACTATCTGCATCTTCATTGCCTGTAAACACATCAATTTCATCCATATATATGGCAAGAGCAATTACAGTTGTAAAGTCGCTTGCGGACACATATCCATCTTCTCCTTCTTCCGGAACGGCAAAACTTGCCGTAATACCTACGTCATCAAGAGAAGTACTACATCTTGAACCAGCCTCAATGCCATAATAGAGATCTGTATTGCCTAGCGACATACCTTTTGTGTTGAATGTATAAGGCAGAGTTACTTCTGGAGACAGAGATAGTCCAGAATTATCTACAAATGTTAAATCAACATATTCGTCGTATATAAAGCAGTGAGTTCCCGAAAGATCTATACAAAAGGAGTGTTGATATTGCTCTTTCATATTAATTACAGTTGGTAGTTCGATATCCACGGCTCTTGTATGATGAGAAATGTCTAATGATGGCAGTGTAAATGAATTATTATAAGAATTGTCATAGAAATCCGCGAGATTGATGTATACATCTGTATTTGCTGTTGTCGAATTAACATCAATGCTGCTGAGACTGAATGCATTTGTTACAGGCAGGCTGACTTCATTGTTTTCATCCGACTCAAACTCAAGGCTGATTCCATAATCCGACCATGTACCGTATACATACATGTATTGATAAATATCGTAGTATATTGAAGATGCATTAACTTTGGGAGCGGTGCAGTAAGGTGGTATTTCCACATCACCTATACCTGCAGTAAAAACAGCGAAAGGTGTCACAGACGGATACAATCCGCACGGGGAGACATAACCTAAGGCTTCATTACTGACATCTATCGTAATATCGGTTTCTGGCTCAAAACAGAAGAAACCGTTTGTTATGCAAACCGAAGCCGATAAACCAGTCTTACTGATTTCACTACTCTCTATTTTATTCTTCAATACTTCAGGTTCATAGATATTTTCAGAACTGACATAATTAGTGCTGTAGCAGTAACCCATCAATTCAGTTAAAACATCTATGTCATAATATAAAGTATCAAACTGTTCAAGATATTCTGTTGATTCAACATTTCTTGCAAACTTGAAATCAACAATATTCCCAACCTCATGAAATAAAAATGAATTATATGCATATGCAGAAACAATAATATTTGTTCTCCTATCAGAAACAGTCATCATCATATAATCATAGCTGTCATTGGCAGAAAGACAAAGAAGAGTTTTACAAGTGTCAAATCCTTCAGAAGATTGATTAGGATCTGAACCATTAGCTCTTTCCGCACCATCATTTACACCATCTCCATCAGTATCTGCAATAATCGGACTGGTTCCATAAACCATCTCCCCCGCATTATCTAAGCCATCACCATCAATATCTTTATCCAAATACTCATTGGAGGTTGAGTGTGCAACTAGGGGATTAAAGTTGGTATACATCACTTCAAAAATATCCGGCAGCTTATCACCATCGGAGTCAAATAGTTTGGCATTTAGTCGTTCTATGCCATTGGTTGGAACTGAATTTGTGTAATAATATTCGAAGTTGTTTGAGAGACCATCGTTATCCCAATCCTCTGGCGTATAAGCTTTCGAATCAAAACCATAATATAATTCAACTATATCATAAGTACCATCTCCATCAGTATCAACCTGTGAATCAGGCAAATCCCATATAATATCCAAACCATCAGCAAGGTTACTATAATTATTCATTGCAAAAGTTTCACCAACTCCACCAAATTGAGCACCGATAACAAAGTCGTTTGTAAAACTCAAGAAATGTAGCGGCAGTGCATAACGGAATGTATAATCACCATTAATGAAAAGTTCTGCCTGAAAACTTATTGCATTGTTGGTATCTCGGCCGACAAGGAAATTCTGCCACGTAAATCTTACTGAGTTTGACTCAGTTGCATAATGCCAGAAACGACCATTTGGAGGAATCATAGAAAGTGTTGAATGAAACGGTGCAAGAAAATCAATTCCAGTTCCATCAGGCATTTCATGTGGAGTAGGAGAACCTTTTGGAATATCAAAAGAGATTGTACCACTACTTGAAACATGAGCACCATCAACAATTTTGTCTGCAAACAAAAAGTCCCAACTTGCTGATGGATTTGTTTTGCACACCCAGAAAGTATCTTCTGCAACACCATAATTTGTCCATCCTGAATAAACAATAGCATTACTTGGCATAACAAGCCAAGGCAAAGCAGTATTTGTAACAGTCCTAGAAATAAAACTATCGCCAGTTTCAGCCAGCCTCTCGTAACCGTTGTCAGCTAGTATGGATGGAAAGTCTTTACTCGTAGTAGTTGGGGCAGTGACCGTAGAACCGGAAATCTGCGATTCAATTAGAACTGGAGTTGATTCCAAACCCAGTGGAGGAGCTGTTGGTGCAGCAGGAGGTTTGACAGCGGCAAAGACCGTCATGTATATAATAAAAACTAAAGAAAAAGTCTTAACAGCAAAATGAAGCCTCTTCCATTGAATCCAAAGACTTTTACTACAACTTCTAAACCACTTGGCTCGCATCAAAAAAGCTAACCCTAAAATTATAAACACACCTATAATGGATAAACTGTACATTCTTTCCCTTTCTCTGGGTCTGCACCCCGAGCTACATTCAGATGCTCCTTTAGAGCATTTCAAATGATTGTTCAAACTATTTTCGACGATCAACGATCGCCACTACAATTATGATAACGAGGACGTTATCGCTCCCAAATGCACGAAACAACACTTATGTTCAAGTTCTTTAGGTAGCACACGCTTCCAGGTAGGCCATTCGCAAGCTCATTGCTGTCGAAAACTCCAGCCTCACTTCCGTTGATCGTTGCTTTACATAAATACCGCTGGCAGCATTCCCAACCTCGTAGAGCAACTTAGACCATAGACCTTAGAACTTTATCTGAGGCATTCGCCCATTCATAATTTGTCATTAGTAATTCGTAATTAATTTAGCCTGTCAAACCATCTAGCCATCTAACTATTGAATTATTATCACCGTCTTATTGATATCAAATCTAACTCTAACATCCTCATTTGCAACATCAGCACCTCTTGTTGTAACCCTCAACAGCGACCAATCATCAGGCTTCAACCAACTATTATCTTTTAAATTAAAATCAGCAAATGAAAAAGTCTGCCCATTATCATTAAAAGCAATAGCCTTAACTTCACCACTAGGATAAATCTCAATTGATGCCTTCAATGTTCTTTGACCTGCAACAAAATTTGTTACAGAAAAGTCATAACGAGTTCTTAATCCCTTTGGACGTAAAAACCACTTA
>Ga0307987_1000484_pt1 | contig 23939 bp, 25 predicted proteins | sample EllFjometagen181_FD_203157 | JGI IMG/M metagenome (GOLD analysis project Ga0307987, IMG submission 203157) | Marine microbial communities from Ellis Fjord, Antarctic Ocean - #181 | ecosystem: Environmental > Aquatic > Marine > Unclassified | place: Southern Ocean | collected 2014-10-08 | reverse complement strand
CAATTGCTCGGCGAAAAAGCATTTACCGCAATTGTCCAGGACACGGATATCAATGACAGCTTGCAGCAACTAAAGGGGGTCGACTATCTGATTTTTGGATCCATCAATGATTTTTATATCCAAACCAGAAAAAAGAAGATTGCCTCCCTGAATAAAGTGCAGATTACTAAAAAAGGGTTTGTTGAGGCAGGGTTACGTATCGTTGATGTCCATAGCGGCCAGATTGTTGCGGCTGAAAAGGTCCGCATTAATACTAAATTGTCTGGCAAGGAGGACAACCGTCTTCAGGTAAATAAATTAATTTCAAAGCTTTCAGATAAAATGGTTCAAGGAATCGTTTCCAAAATATATCCATTCAAGGTTTTGGGGGTTTCTGGGGATGGTAGTATTTTTGTCAACCAGGGTAAGGAAACCGGCCTGTCTATAGGTGATACGTTTCAAGTGATGCGTCCAGGAGAAAAGCTCATTGATCTTGATACGGGGATTGATTTTGGTACAGCTGAGGTGCAAATTGCTAAAATTAAGCTCACCCAGATAGAGAACGGGCGATCAAAGGCAAAAATGCTATCGGGCAATGATGTCAGAAGAGGTGATATATTACGTAAAATAAAAGCAGTGAAAGGGCATAAAGCCAGCAAGCAGGTTCAAAAAGTAAACAAGCCAGATTTTTGATTTTCAAATAGGAGACGGTTAATGAATAGAGCAAGGCGGTTGGTTGTTTTTTTTGCGGTGGCGACTTTTCTTTCAGTCGGTGCCCTGACGGCTTCAGCAGGTTTTTTTGATGACTTAAAAAATGCTGCCGACTCGGCAGCAAATTCGATCACCAATACCCAAAAATCAAAACCATCGACAACAAAGAAGAAAGTCTCTGATGGATCGATCTTGAATGTAAATGAATATTATGCGGGATATTCAAAAGATTTCCAGGCAGTCAAGAAGGATATTGAATCCGGAAAAGTAGAAAAGGCCTATCAGAACCGGGAAAAAACGGTGACAGATAAAAAAGAAGACCCCGATGTTCTTTTTGCATGGGAACAATCTTTAATGGCCCTGGATTCAAATAAAAGAGATGCCTCCATTAAGTATCTTGAAGTATCGGAACATTTGTTTGAAAACCGGGATAAAAGAAGTGTGACTTCTGATACCGGGACTACGGCCCTCACCGAGGTGGTTAAATTTGTAGGTTTTGATGAATTTGGTGAGTATGAAGGAGAAGCCTTTGAAAGAATCCTCATGCTTAATTTTAAATCCATTGCCTATATGCTGAACGGAGATCGAAAGGCATATAATGTTACCCGGCGGTCGATTAATTGGCAGAACACTGAAAAAAAGGCCTTTGACAAGAAAATGGCCCAGGTTAAAAAGGATTTAAAAAAAGAAGAAAAGAGCCAAGCAAAACAAGCCAAACAAGGTGGCGGAGGGGGCGATTTTAATGCCATCTCAGAATTGTTCAAGACGTCTGAATCAAAAGCACTGCAAGTTCCCAGTGCCTTTGTGAATCCCTTTGGTTTTTATATGGCAGGCGTGGTCCAGGAATATGATAGTTATCAAGATTCCAGCCTGAGGAGCAATGCGCGTATTTCCTATAAAAAAGCGCTCAAGCTTAATCCAACGTCAAAGGTGATCAAACAAGCGCTTAAATCCATTAAGAATAAGGCGCCCAAAGGACAACGGTTGATTCAGATTGTTGTGGCCGATGGCTTTGCCCCTGAAAAGAAAGTGGCCCGTTTTGATCTGTCGACGCCTGCCGGCATGATCCCCATTAAAATTCCCATTTATGTTCAAGATGAGAGTTGTGTGGCCAAAGTTCAGGTTCAAAACAGCAAAGGCAAGTGCCTGGCCACTCTTTCCCAAGTGGCGGATATTGATGCCATCACCATGCGGCATCAATACGATTCCCTTCCGGAACAACGCCTGAGGCTGATGCTGACTGTCGGACGATCCATTGTTGAGAATAAAATCGCCGAATCTGCTGGGGTTTTCGGCCTGATCGGCAAGGCAATACGAGATGAGACGACCAATCCTGACATGCGTTCATGGATGGGTCTGCCCAAGCAGATTTTGGCGGCCAGATTGTTTCTTCCAAAGGGAAGTGGCAGCTTGCAATTGGTCAGTTTCGATGCAAAGGGGAAGGTTCTGACACAAAAAAAAATAATCCTGCGTAAAAATGATCACAATTTTGTTTATGCAAGGTCTTTTGATAAGGTTCTTTATATTAATCAAAGTGATAAATTATGGGTGAAAATATGAAATTAATTAAAAAAATGATGGTTTTTTTCTTTTCTGTTTTGGTTCTGGTCAGCATAATAGGATGTGTTGCCCAGAAAGGAGCGAATGTTAAGCATGTTGAAGACAAGACAATTGATGCAAGTCATCCCCGGGCGACTTTGGTACTGGCGTCTTCACAATTGTCAGGCACGCTTATAATGACCAATGTGCGGTTTGGTGCCGTTGGCAATTTTCAGCGTACGGAATTGAGCATGCAGAACCTTTCAAAACACAAGCTGAATCTCGAATATCAAATCCAATGGCAGACCAAGGATGGGTTCACCATCAATTCCAACCAAGCCTGGCACAGATTCTCATTGGCACCCAAGCAAATTAAGAATGTTCAGTCGGTTGGAAAAGATCCCGATGCTTACCAGATCCATGTTGTAGTACGTCTGCCGGATGATTTTTCCATGGATTCTCAAAAACAGAAAAAAGAATAGTTCCTGTAAAGTTAGATTTTTTTAACACTAAAATATATAAAATAAGGATTTTATGATGACTGTATTTTCAAAGTTTTTTGTTTTGAGTATGATCTGTTTAAGCCTTCTGCTTGGCGGATGTGTTAGTTCCACCCCCATAGGGAGCCAGGGAAATGTTGCGGTTCTGGATCAAAATACCCGGGCTCATCTGAGTACGGATCTTACCATGGCTGATTATACTGCTTTCGCAGAAGTTGTGACCAACAAGATGCTTTCTTCCAGATTGGTTCAGGGATGGGGGACGAAACGTCCAAAACTGATTGTTGCAAAATTGCTCAATAACACCGATGATGAGAGTATCCGGATGGCAGATGTATACGACCGGATAACGGAAACTATTCTTAACTCAGGTATCGCTCGCCTTGTTGACACCAGTGCAACCCAGTTTGATTATGTTGTGCGCAGCGAGATGTCCTCCACAAGACAATATGGAGAGGGCGGTCAGGAACTTGTCTTTTTTAAATTGGAATTTAAATTATTTACCCTTGATGGTGAAATGGTTGGACAATGGTCCGATGTTCTGCCATTGGGAAAGGCAAAAAAATCTGTTATTTAAGCCCCTCTAAGAAGAGCTTGAATTAAGGTTTTGTTCAAATTTAGGGTGGTCCTGGTTCTCTTGGTTAACGCCAATTAAGGAGATGCCTGACCACCTAAAATTTTTTAAACGTATATTTCACACTATTTTTCAGTTGGATGCCAGATTGTGCTCTCTATCAGTATTTCAAAGGTCTGGTGCTAAAAAAGGTGGCATATAGAACAGGAACAACCACCAGGGTAAGAACCGTGGTTAGGGTGCCATGCTTAACGGTCTCAGGCGCCACATTCGGACTCTTTGCCCTGGGGTTTGCGACCAAGATCGTTTTTCCCCGGATTATGCCTGATTTGGAGATCTATCCGGCCTTTGGAATGGAGTTGGCCCTGGGATTTTTCGGAGGGCACGGGACAGCCGGGCTGATAGGTAATATTTTACAAAAATTAAATCTGCCCTATTGGGAAGTAGCCCAGGGGGTTGCCGTGACATCAGCCACAGTGGGGATCGTTTGCGGCATTTTATTTGGAATGATTTTTATAAACATTGCCGTTCGGAAGAACAAAATCACCAATTTAACGGACCCGGCGGATTTGCCAGTGGAGATGAGAAAAGGGTACCAGGCCAGGATAGGCCAACAGGAGCGAAGTTGCCGGGAGACCACCCACTCTTCTTCAGTTGACAGCCTGGCCTTCCATGTTGCTGTAGTTTTGGTGGTATGCGGCATCTCTTATTTTTTAGTCGGCTTTCTCAATGCCCACCAGGTTCCTCTCTTATCAAACATAGCCGAATGGGCCTATGCCATTGCAATCATGCTGGTGGTGAATCAGGGGATCAACCGGCTGAATCTTGGTTTTTTAATTGATTTGAAAGGACCATTGCCCTGTTCGGGCAGAGTACCGGTGTCATTATGACCGGCATTTTATTACTTCGAATTTGTGATTCAGATATGAAGACGCCTGTTTTACAAGACTTTTCCATCAGCTATGCCTTGTCAACCATGGTGTGTTACGCCATGCTCTTACCCATTATCAAGCTGATACCCAACTCAGGCGCCATATTTTGCCTGACATTCGGTGTCTGTGCTTTTTGTCTGATCGCAGCCATTGTCCACAGCAAAATAACCCGGGGGTCAAACCTATCTCAAGAGGTATAGGACTATTTGAGAATAATGTTCCTTTATAGCATTCAGGCTTTATGAGACACCAAGACGGCTGTAAAATGGTCATAGTTATCAGTATCATAATGTATAGTTTGTGAGATTCATACAGGATCTAAGGATTGATGGACTGTCACCGGGTCAGCTCACTATGTGTAAGGAATGACATCCTTCTTTGTGTGGCTGAGAGTCCGTAGCTGGCTTTTTCCCAAGGGTTATCGGCTTGACTAACATGGATATCGAATCAGGCCAAACGACCTTTACCGGGCATCAGAAAGGGGCCTATGGGGGGATTCCAACGGCGGTCGTATTGATAGATACCCCCTCGTAAAAATATATCATTTTTCAGAATCGATGAATAACTGGGCCAGTATGCCTTAAGCAGATTTGTTTTCTGGCTCACCGTCAATTGTCCGTATTGTCTCGGTTGAAAGCAATGCTTGCTCAAGGATATCGAGATCATAGCAAACCGACTCCCATCCTGAATGCCATCGTGAATCAAGAGCTTCACTTGGCTGGCATAGTGAGCGGGTCTTACTGAGCAAGGATACACAGATTCCTAGGATCTCAGCAGATATTGGGTCCTCGCTACGCAATCGCTCGATGTCCTCCGGCATTAACGGGCCAACAACACCAGCATATTCAGCCGCCAACTGGCTAGCCCCCAACAATGAACGCTTTATCCTCGTTCGAAGAACGTAGGCGGACTCTATATTTATCGCAGATGCCTTAGTGGCCGCAATCAGCCCTATACAGTCATGCAGCGTTGGCATAAATAACCTCCTCCAATCGATCAAGGAAAATAGACAAGATATCAACTGTACGATTAACAGCCGACAGGGACACTTCGCTTGGCGCATCACACTGGCCCTCTTCATAGAGACGAAATCTGTGTGCAAGCTCAAGATCTTTATGCACCTCACTGAGATGGAGCAGGTCTGCTGCCCGTGCGATACTCTTACGGCCGTACGTGGGCCTTCCCATTACGTAACACCCTAACACAGAAGCATGTCTGGCGACTCCGCCAAGGACAGCGAGTTCAAAACAAGGTGGCAAGCCCACCCCCAGACCAGCATGGACATCATTTACAGTCACCCTAAACGCTGATAGGTCACGCTTTGCCAATCGATATGGTGGAAGATCAGACAATAAATCCCATAAACGACGATGTGCATCCCCCTCGTACCGGATAGTCTTGGACTCGGTAGCAATATGATGTAGAAACAACGAGCCATATTTACTCATTGCCGCAAACTCTTCCCATGTATAATGGCTGGTGTGAAGTACGCCTCTGTATGACGCCGGTAGTAACTCAGCGATCTCGCTATCAATCGGCTTAACCGGCCCAATAACAAGCACATCCACGTCACTGACATCATCTGCATCACCACGGGCATAGGATCCATATAAAAGGATGACACGATCTCTTTTCATCGTTTGAGCATCCTCCGTACTAACATGGTCACTAACAATCCAGCTGAGACAACACCCAAGAGTGCCTCTAACGTCAAAACACTCCGAATTCCCCAATCAGTAACTGTTACAGGAACAGCTCCACCAACGGGAATAATCGTGTTGACGCTAAGCCAGATCAAATCCCGAACACCCAATGACTCTGCCTGTTGTTGCAGTCCATCTTGAGCCATCCAGAGTATGGCCGGGAAAACAACCACAGCGAGTACCAGCAGGTTGCCAACAAGAACGTACCACATTCTCACCATGCCCCCAGACAATTCCATTCATTCGGCTTGCAACAAACTGAACGAGTGCTTTCAGTTTCCGAAAGCCTGTGTAGTGACTCTGATACCATTCACTATTACCAAAAATGGCCGCCTTCAGGTGCTCCTCCCTTGCCTGGATGGAGGTCAAACGATATTTTCGGCCGTCAGAGCTTAGACCAAGGCCATCTGAGGCCATTGAGAGACTGCGCGATAACTCCTCTCTCAAATTGGGCTCCCGAGGCAAAGAATGTTCCATCTCGGCAAAAGGGATTGAGCATTCTTCGAAGCTCGAATACTTAAAGTCACAGGATTGTATGGTTGCGTGCGGGAACTCACAGCCAATGAATTTGCAACCAATGAACGCGCTTCCTACCATCTCGCACTTTCGAAAGTAGCAGTTCAAAAAGGCACAATTGGTGAAGCGGCATTGCCTGAGGGCTGCAGATTTAAAACTGACGTTGGCAAACGTACAGTGCTTAAACTCAATACCCTCAAGTATCTCTTCATCTTTTCGGACTGCTGCGTATAGCTTGTCCTTTGCTGGCTTTATGGCAGAGGGCCATGTATCGGGCTTTCGGCCCACAAGCTCTCGGCCCACAAGATAGGAGCCATTGTCCGCCATATTTACCTTCCTTGTCTAAAATTATTAGTCCAACAAAGATCCGAATGTAGAAAGCTTTATCCAGAATCCCTCACAAAAACAAGAGATCGCATACCGTTAACGAATGCACTTATTGTAGATATAGGCAGGAACTCGCTCTTTGTTAATAAAAGTATGAAAAGGACTACAAATTCAAGATGACCTACAATTGATGATCCATACCAGGATATAAACGATACGAAACGAAACGAATTTCTGATTATTTACTCAGAGCGTCAGCACTCAAAGAATAATCATCCTATACACCAAATCTTAAATGGTGGCATGAACTTGCATAAGGACACCCCATATGGCCTTATTAGGAAGGCTTTCAAGGATTCCAATAGGCAAGTATAGCAGGCTGCTCACTGGCGGAGCCCTTGGACTTCAAATCCAAACATTTACAGCATAATCATTTAAGACTTTACATGCCTATAAAACCTGCTAGTATACAACCTGAAGCTGATGAAGCATCAGCCAAGCCAATTAATATCAACGTAGTATCTTGAAAGGAAACCAACTTGGGACAACTCAGAACACACCATGCACACACCCAAGTTATAAATGGTGGCATAATCTTGGATATAAATACCCCGTGTGGCCTTGCCCTAAAGGCTTCCAAGGGTTATGTCCAGGCATTCACGCCGGGCGTTAAGCTGGCCTCTCACGCCGGAAACCGGGGTTCGATTCCCCGTGGGATCACCACTCAAATGACAAGGCTTTCAGAGTTTTCTGAGAGCCTTGTCATTTGGCGGATACAAAAAACTTCGGTTCTATCCTTCTGAAACTCTCCTCGTTTTGAATGGAACAATAGTTCCTGGTCTTGCCAATCCTTTTTCGAGTGCTTCCCTGGTCGCCTCAAGACCAAGCTTTCTTAAATATCTGTTTGTTGTAGTCGGGCTTTTATGCCTCAATATCGACTGGATCACAGACACACCATATCCTTTGTGATAGAGGATGCTTGCTGTCAGGTGCCTTATGCCATGGAAACCAAATGGCTTGACTCCTGACCTTTTACAAAGCTTTCCCATGAAGTGTTGCCGAACCTTAAATGGTTTTCCAAAATACGCTTCACAGAAATTTTCCTTGTTCAAGCAGACAAAGATATCCATTTGATAGACACCGTTCTTAGGTCTGATGGTTTTGGCACGACTGAGCCGGATATGGGTGGCGTAGAAGAACAAAGGTTGGTCAAAAATTGACCTTTCTGTGAAGACTGATGTTCTGTTTTTATATATATACTTGATGAAACATCATGGTTTATATATATATGAACTATCAACTACAAACGTACACATATATATAACTTGACGAAACATAATAGTACATATATATATGTACTCAATAACAATCAACGTATATATAAATGTGAACGCTATGCGAAAAGAACATAATGAACTAATTCGAGAGCAACTAAATGAAACTTTAAAAGAATTTTCAAATATTGCGTCTATAAACAGGCCGTCAAGAGGTTGGATTCGTGCTATAAGAGATGCCTTGGGAATGAATATGCGACAATTTGCCGACCGCCTTGGTGTTAGCAAATCTCGAATTCCCAGGATTGAGAAAGATGAACTTGCGGGAAGCCTCACCCTTAAAACTATGAACCGGGTTGCAGATGAGCTTGACTGTGTTTTTGTTTATGGGTTTGCGCCTAGGACAAGCTTAAACGGTACTGTAAAAAACCAGGCAAAAGCTATCGCCTCAAAACGAATGAACAGAATAATGCATACCATGAACTTGGAAGATCAAAGTCTTTCATCTAAAAATCAGAAAGCGGCCTTTAAAAACATGATGGACGAAACAATCAATTCTCCCTCTATTTTATGGGAATTGAAAAAATAGTAATGAAGTATATAGAGTATCCTGAAGGTGCGACACCTCTTGACTATGAAGAAAGCAAAGGGCTTTTGCTGACTCACATTGCGACCCAGGGCGAACTTGATTTTTGGGAAGCGAAAAATATTGATCAAGCAATGCTTTGGGCTGATAAATTGAAGCACAGAGATCTTTTGAATACCGATTTTATTTGCAAGCTCCACAAAAAAATGTTTTCTGATGTTTGGCGATGGGCTGGAAAATTCAGGAAATCCGAAAAAAATATTGGAATATCACCCCACAAGATTACAGTCGATCTTCATGCATTGTGTTACGAGGCTGACGGGTGGATAGAATACAACGTTTATCTTCCGGATGAATTTGCAGCGAGGTTTCATCACCGACTCGTTAAAATCCATCCTTTTGCAAATGGGAACGGTAGGCTTTCAAGGCTTATGGCTGATTTGATTCTTGAAAAATTTTTTTTTACGGACCCTTTCTCCTGGGGCGAAGCCAACCTTAAATATTCAAGTAAAACCAAACAAAGATATCTTGTAGCGCTACAACTTGCAGATAAAGATAATCTTGATTATTCTTTGTTGCTCAAATTTGTTCGATCTTAGCCAGGCTATGGCCGTGAATAGAGAAGCAAAACGTGAAAATTGGTAAGAAAATCGGAAACTGCTTGTTCACTATTGAACGGTACTAGGTTGACATTCAACAGAGAGGGAAAATTCCCACCTGCAAGGATTCCTAAAAGATATCTGTAGCTGCTGCGGCTTGATTTCATCATCAAGTCCGACCAGAATTAATCGTTTCTATTCAATATCTCTGGCCAGGTTTAAATGTTTCTGGCCGGATTTAATCGTTACTGGACCAGATTTAAACTATTTTCATTAATAAGTGACTTGGACAGGATTTCCACAAAATCAGATAATATATCAAAATTATTCTGAGATTTTTTCTCTGGGATCTGAACAAAAGTATGTTTGATTATGTATAAGGACGATGAGGATGATTCCGGATTAATATTTTTTCAAGTGCTAATGTGAAGCTTTCATTAATCCCGGATACAAAAGCGGATACAAAACGCTATGTATTTAATGCATTCTCATGTATCTCTTGCAACGAAAACCCGGGTGTTTCAGAGTTTACGGGGTGGTATTGAAGTTCTCTCACGCCGGAAACCGGGGTTTATTCAAAACTCTTTGACATCATCCAGTAGGGAGAAGCTTGCCACATGGGCCAGGTTAATATGGACGGTTTTCCGGTTGGATTTTATCCCCGTGGTTTTGCTTTCAAAAATATAGATTTCTTTTGATGTGGTGGTATCGGCATTGTCGTGGGCATCCACATCTGACAGCACCACACAATGGTCGGTCACCCGTTCCAATACGCCGATGTAAATCCAAGAGGCCGTTGAATCGATCACAATTTTTTTGTTAAGGTACTCCTTCAGGTCGCTTTTCATTATCCTCCAATTTTTTTTGTATGGGGCCTGTTTCCCCGGATACCTGTTGCCTCAGCTACTCCATATGCCCGTTGGGGGTGGTATAGAGGATGTGATTTTTATTGACCAGAATCGTTTCATATTTGAGCTGGGGATCAAGGTTCTTTTCATAAAGGGTTGCATTGAAGATGGTGAGAAAATTTTCCTGGTAATCTCCCACAAGGTCACTTAACCGATCATACCCAGTCCCTCTGTTTAAATTGACCTCTCCGTTGATCTGGGTCCCATCCACCAGTTTTATCCGGATGCTGCGGCTTTCTATGGTGTTCATGGCCTCTGCTCCCTTATTTTGTCTGATTTGAATTAAGGTGCCTATGAATTAGGTGCGTGTAAAAATAGGATAGAATCTGAATGAAAAATGTCAACAAGAGATTGATTTTAAACTGCTTTTTTTTGGGGGGGCGGTCTGGTTAAGGGTGGTGATCAGCCAGTCTTGAAAGATGGTTACATTCCCAGGTTTCTGGTTAAAATCGGGTCTGGAAAAATAATAGTTTCCTGTTTTAATGGGAATTAATCCAAAGGGGGCCACAAGCCGGCCTGTTTCCAACTCGTCCCGGATGAGGAAGAGATCCCCCAAGGCTATCCCCAGGCCTGCAGTTGCTGCCTGGAGGGCGGCATCGTCCACTTCAAAAACCTGGCCCCTTTCCAGGGGCAGGTTTTTTATCCCGGCCTGGTCTGCCCAGGCAGCCCATTCCGTGAGAGCGGGGGTGTTGTGTAACAGCATCCGGCCGGTTATATCTTCTGGCGTTTCAAGGGGAGATACCGTGGCAAGAAATTTGGGGGAGCAGACCGGGATCAGTTGTTCTGTCAATATTTTTTCCCGGGTAATGCCGGGAATGTCATTTCCCTCATGGGTGATGCCAGCGTCAAAATTTTCATGGCTAAACTCCACATTTTCTCCCGAGGTGGTCAGCCGCACCTGGATCTCCGGGTGCAGGGCCTGGAAATGGTGGAGTCGTGGTATGAGCCAGCGGATGGCAAAGGTAGGGTGGACCTTGAGGCTGAAATCCTGCTGCTGGTTCTTTAATCTGTCCACGCCCTCTGCAATGATATTAAAGGCCCGGGTCAAAGGAGATGCCAGAAGTATGCCCTGGTCCGTGAGCATCAGTCGTTTGTGGCGTCTATGGAAGAGAATCACCTTTAGCTGATCTTCAAGCTGTTTGATCTGCCGGCTGACCGCCCCCTGGGTGACACAGAGCTCTTGGGCTGTCAGGGTGAAGCTTAGGTGACGGGCCGCCGCTTCAAAGGTTCTGAGGCCATTTAAGGAGGGCAGGTCAGGGGGTTTCCTTCGTTGCATGAGTTTCTCTCATTCATAGTGTGTATTAAAATCGTTTGACGACATCTATTAATACTGGTTTATAATAAAAAATCAAGCCTTTACTTGGCTGGGTGTTTATGCATAAAATATCATGGAATAACCTGAAAAAGGAATATAATAATGAAAGCAAAAGAGCTTATCAATCTTGAAGACCGGTTCGGGGCAAAGAATTATAAACCACTGGATGTTGTCTTAAATCGGGGACAAGGCATTTGGGTATGGGATGTGGAAGGTAATAAATATTTGGATTGCCTGTCTGCCTATTCTGCCGTCAACCAGGGCCATTGCCACCCAAAAATTCGCCAGGCCATGATGGACCAGGCGGATAAATTGACCCTGACCTCCCGGGCATTTCGTAATGACCAGTTGCCGTTGTTGTATGAAGAACTTTGCAAACTGACTGACTCCCATAAAATGCTTCCCATGAATTCCGGGGCGGAAGCCGTGGAGACGGTGATTAAATGCGCCAGGAAATGGGGATATGAAACCAAGGGGGTGGCCGATGGCCAGGCTGAAATAATTGTCTGCAACGACAATTTTCACGGCAGAACCCTGTCCATCATCGGGTTCAGTACCGATGAGAATGCAAGGGGAGGTTTTGGCCCCTTTACCCCGGGGTTTAAAACCATTCCCTTTGGGGATGCCGATGCTCTGGAACAGGCCATTGGTCCCAATACCGTGGCCTTTATGGTGGAGCCGATTCAGGGGGAGGCAGGGGTGATTATTCCGCCCAAGGGTTATTTACAAAAGGTCCGTCAGATCTGTACCCAAAAGAATGTTCTGCTGATTTTAGATGAGATCCAGACCGGCCTTGGCAGAACCGGAAAATTATTGGCCGAAGAACACGAGGGGATCCAGGCGGATCTCACCCTCATCGGCAAGGCCCTGTCCGGCGGATTCTATCCGGTGTCAGCGGTTTTATCCAATGAGGCGGTGCTGGGGCTGCTTCAGCCGGGCCAGCACGGGAGCACCTTCGGCGGCAACCCCTTGGCCTGTGCCGTTGCCAGGGCGGCCCTCAAGGTGTTGGTGGACGAGAACATGATTGAAAATGCCGAAAAAATGGGGGGGTATTTTTTGGCAGAATTGAAAAAAATCGGGCATCCTGCCATTAAAGAAGTTCGAGGAATCGGACTTATGATTGCCATTGAATTAAAAGAGGGAACCCCGGGGGGCGCCCGCGCCATCTGTGAATCCTTGATGAAGATGGGGATTCTTTGTAAGGAAACCCATACCTATACCATCCGGTTTGCCCCGCCCCTGATCATTGAACAACAGGATATTGACTGGGCAGTGGATAAAATTAAAACTGCCTTTGAAGGGGTGTCCAACGCATAAATCTCTTGGGATTATGCCTGACCCCATTGCAAGATCCCTTTTCTAAAGGGATCTTGCAAGTTTAAAAGAAATATTTGAATCGGAAAAAAATTCTGTCCATGTTTTTGTAGGGATAAATGACGGTATCTGAATTGTCGGCACTGTAGAAAGCCATGCCCAGCTGGACACTGACATTATCAAAAATATCGTATTCGCCGCTCAGCCTGAGAATGTGACCCTGGCCCGGATTAAAATAAACCCAAAATAGATCCAGGGCCAGGGTTTCGTTGAGCATCGCATAGGTGGCCTGGAAATAGGTCCGGTATTCATATTTTGGCAGATTCAGGAAGGATTTATGGTCCAGGGTGCGCAGGATCTTGCCTTCCAACAAAATCCGAAGGTCTGATATCCCTGTGTATTCAAGGCCTGTGAGTACTTCTACCTGATCCTTTTTGTCAAAGGTTTGGATGGATCGGACCGGAATGCCAGCGGCAATCTGGGATAAAACATCATTGCGCTGAACTGCCCGATCCTTGCGAAAAGCTGCCTCCACCTTGAACAGGGCGGAATCTTTTACCATGCTTGCCGAGATACCCAGGGTAGAAAATCGTTCATATTCAGGGGTAAACATCAGTATCTCCTGGGGGGAGATACCCTGGTAGGAAAGAACCGGCAAATCGTCAAAGGTATTGGCTGCCACAAGGGAGATATCTCCCCCGTTAAAGGATCGGGTGGCCTTAAAGGCAAAACTTGTCTCCTTGAATCCGGCGTCCGGGGTCTTTTTATCCCGGATCCAGATATTGGGCTGTCTCAGTGGGGCATAATAGTCAAAATCAGACCCCAGACCGGAAATCTTGCTGCCCGGGTGCTCGTGGATGCTTACCCCATCCAGAGAAAGGGATCCATATTGGGCTGACAAGCGAAGTGATGCAACAGGCAGCCTTGAATCTTCGAGTTCAATGAGGCCGGGACTTGTTGTGTCCCGGGGATTGACAACATCCGTAATTTTGGCAAAATTCGAATCGCCCCAGGCAATAATCTGGCGTCCGGCTTTTATGGAAAAAATGTCGTTGAGAGTTGAATCTATGGTGAGATCGCGAAGTTCAATGTCCCGGATTTCGTCATCCAGGCCCTGGCCACCGGGCTGATCCTTTGCCGTCATGCCATAGGCCGCATCATAGGATGCCAGACCCGATGTCCTGAACTTATGGTTCCTGTTTATTCTGTATTCAGTTTCAACAAATAATATCGGCTTGAATTTGGAAAGTGTTTCATCTGGTTTTTCATATCCTATTTCTGTTTCCAGTTCCACATACCCGCCCAGATAAAGATCTGAATATTTTGCCCCGGGCAAAGTCATCTCATCCCTGGTATCTTCTGAAATATTATCAATATTCGGATCGGCATCATCAATGCGAGCGTCATTAATCCAGGCATCATCCTTGCCAGCCGCATCATCGGGGGATGCAAAGGGATCGATATCCTTAAACCCGTCTTCAAGGGAATCTTCTATCTGGCCTTCGAAGCTGTCTTGCGTGTTGGTCCGGGTCAGGGGTTCATCTGCTGCCAAGGCCTTTGGAACCAAAGGGTTCTGGAACCAAAGGGAGGGCATCAGCTGAAAAACAAACAGTAAAACCAACAGTAAAATCAACAAGATACGTTTCCCCGATTTTGGCATTATAATCCCTGCTCCATGCTTCGGGTGGTAAAATAAGTGTCTTTGATAGGAAGGTTATAACGGACATTGGACACTTTAAGGATGGATGAGTGGGTCACCTTGCCCTTGGATGTGGTCACCATGGTCAGTTTCAGGGGGGTCCAGATGCCGTTGATGTTTTGGATTTTTTCGGCCTTAAAATATTTTATTTTTTTACCCTTTTTTACCCAGTATTTTGCCTTGACCACCACTAAGTTTTCCTTTTGAACCCACATCATGGATTTTAAATACCCGGTTTGTGCCATTACCCTTTGTTTGGCTTGTTTCTTGGGAAGCCCCTGGATGACCCAGGTGTCTTTTCCTTCCAAGGAATAGCTCTCTTTGATAAAGGTATAATCCCAGTCTTCAATTTTAATGCCGTTGATGTCAGAATAGGTAAAATCGCTGCCCATGAACGAGCCGGATTTGTCACCGGCTGCAACGCGCTTGACCTTTCCCAGGGCAGGCAGGTAGAGCCATGAATCATCTTCTTTTACGGCATCATCCCAGTCAAAGGACATATAGGCAGTATTTCGGACATCTGCGGGAGTTAGGAAAAAAATAATACCCTTGGTATCTTTTCCATACTCTTTCCGGATCGTTTTGATATTTCTGAGCCGTTTTTGGTTTCCTTTGTCCATCAGGATCATGAGGGTGTCAGATTTCATTGTTTCTCCGGTTTCCCTAGTATCAACTTTTTCCATCACACCGGGGGCGCTGGGACCGGCAATGGATACGGACATTGCCAGCCAGGGGCTGGAAAAGATAAAAGCAAAAATTAAGATATAACGATTGAACTTCATTTTTTTCTCCTTGAATTATCCCTGTTCAATTATATTAGTTCAATTATCCTTGTTCAGGGGTAAGGGGTAAACGTTTTAAGGATGGTGAAACCTTCGCTTGAAGGGCTTTTGGCAGTGTAAAATAAAAAAACACCGGCAGCAGCACCAGGGCGCACAGGGCGCTGACCACCATGGTCAGGGAGATCAACCATCCCATGATGATCAGGGGGGTAAGCACGGAAAACCAAAGTGCCATAAACCCGCATCCTACTGTCACGGCATTGGAAATAATGGCTTTGCCGCTATGGAGCACTGTATTGTCCAGGGCTGCTGTAAAGTTCATCCCCTTGTTTAGATTTTTTTTCAGCCGTGAAAGGTAGTGGATGCTGTAATCCACACCGATTCCAATCACCACACTGGAAATGATGGAGGTCCCGATATCCAGAGGAATTCCCAAAAATCCCATGACCCCGAAGTTTATGGTAATGGTCATGACCAGGGGGATCATGGCGATGAGGGTATACCCAATCCTTTGAAAGGTAATGCCAATCATCACCAGCACCACAAGGATTGAAACGGTCAGGCCTGTGATCTGGCCTTTGACGATCTCGGTTGTGGTGGCGGCCTCTATATTGGCAGATCCGCTGATTTCAAGACTTAAGGTGTCGGGAAATATTTGATCTGCAAATGCCCTTACCCTGTCGGTCAGGGCTTTGGTCTCAAGGGATGAATTGGTCTGCAGCACCACGGGCAGGTTCAGCTGGGTGTAATCTGCAGTGACATAATCGGAAAGGGCATCTCCTCCCCCGTTTTCATACAGGAGCAGCAATTGGGAAATGAGATGATTTGATGGGGAGTCCCTTTCTTGGGATATTGGCACCAGGTTAAATAACGGGTCTTCATCATTGAGTACAAAATGAATCCGTCGGATCAGCTCGGTCATTCCCATGGCCTTCCCCACCTGGGGCTGGTTATTTAAAAACGCCATGAAATCCTTTATATACCAAAGGTTTTCAGGCTGCTTAAAGGGTTCGGTCTCCTGTGAATCTGCTGAAATTAAAAAATTGATCCGTGAGGATCCGGCACCTTGTGTGTTCAGGGCATGGGAGGAAATATAAATATCGGAATCTTTCATGAAAAAGTTAACGCTGTTGTTATCCACCTTTACCTTGGATGCACCAACGAGAAATATCAGAAAAATGATACCAGCAAGGGATGCAATGACAACAGAATTTTCCAGGGCCCTGCGGGTGATGGTGACCAGGAACTTTGAATATCTTTTTTCAATATAAGACCGAAACTTTTTTTTTGGCCCAGGCAGTCCCGGTATTCGGAAAACATGTGAATACCGTCTGCCACTCCGATGGACAGGATAAATACGGGCAAAGAAATGGTGATAATATTCAAGGGAATGCCCAAAAATGCTTTCACTCCCAGGGTAACCACAAGGGAGAGGAGGACAACAGCCAGGGGAACCAAAAGCCCTTTGAGCATTCTAAAGGTGATGATGAGACAGGTCATCACCAGAAGGATTACAATGGCAAACAGTTTTTTGCTGTCATCTTCCATGGCTTTGCCAAGTGCTGATGTCACGGCTGGTAACCCCGCAATATAATAGGTTTCCGGCCCTGGGATTTTATTTTTAACAACTTCTTTGACCTGCTTGTAAATGAGATACCGTTCTTTTATGGCATCCTCGGACAGATTCAGTTCAATATTGATGCTGGTGTTTTTGCTGTTGTTGGAAATTAGAATATCCTGGAACATATCATTGGAAGTTACCTCTTTTTCCATCTCGGCCAGGGCATCGGGGCCTATGGGAATTGATTCGTATATGGGGCCGACTTCCAGACGGTCGTTTCGTACCAGGATATTATCAGTACTGGCTAGGGAACTGACCTTTTTTATGGGGGATATCTTTTCAAGCCAGAGGTCAAGTGCGGTTGTTAAATCTTTAATGGCAACAGGGGTGTCATCGGCAAGGAACTCCAGAGCCTGCTTTACCTCATCAATGTGCATCCAGGTGTCAAAATTAATGGGGCCCTCGGCCAGGCTGGCTATTTGTTCGCCCAGGTCAGCCGGACAACCCGCCCCCAGGGACATAAGGTGTTCACGATCTTTTTGGGTGATCAGGTTTAAATTTTCAAACGCCCGGGTCAGTTTTTGTATTCGGGCAAGGGTGTCCCCCTTAAAAACCGTGTCCTTGGCAACCAGCATGACAATGATCCCGCTGTTGGAACCGGTATAGGTCTGCCGCAGCTTTCGAATGGCCACCCGGCTTTCATGGTCTGGTGCCAGAAGCATGGGCGACGGATCTGTTTCAAGGTAGGGCAGTTGGGTGGCCGCCAGAGCGGACAAGAGGAGAAGTGTCACCAGGGTTGTCCCTGGAAATTTAATCACCACCCACCGAATCATTCGACTGATATTCATGATTTTCCTTCATTGATATTTTAATAACCGGCATGGCCGGAGTTCTATATAAAAGTTGCGACCAGTAGTCTATTTATGACTGTTGGTCATAAAAAATACAAAAAAATATTAATTCCGGATGTTATACCCCCTCTTGGACCTAGGCCATAAATCCCTTAAAAACCATGTTTTTCAGCAGCAGATATAACTCTTCCGACGGTTGAACATCCTCTTCCAGCGCCACATCCAGCATTCCGGTATACAGGCCCATGGAAGCGATAATGAGGTTGTCCACATCCACCGCCATGAAAACCTCTTCATCAATGGCCTGCTGGAACAGGACCCGGGCAAATTCTTTTTTCATATCGTTGAGTTTGGTATATTCTGCAAGCACAGGGGGAGACAATTCTTCTAATACCATCAACTGGTCGCATTTTCGCCTGATTTGAAATTTTTTGATGTCATGGGTATGAACTTCCCAGAAAATACGGATCATTATTTTGATCTGGGAAATGATGGGAACGGTTTTATCCAAGCGGTTCAGGGCATTCATCAATTCATGTCCCTGGAGAATAACCAGTGAGGCAAATATCTCATTTTTTCCAATAAAATGTTTGTAAATGGTACCCTTGCCCACCCCGGCCTTCTCAGCAATCATATCAATGGTGACAGACTCAATGCCGTTTTCTGAAAATAAATCAAAGGAGGCCTGGAGAATATCCTCTTCCCTGCGTTTAAATTCCCTTTCCCTTCTGTCTGAAATTTTCATTTTCATTCCTATATATTGTGACCAACAGTCACAATATAGAAATTTACAAAGAATCTGTCAAGGCCGCCATGGAAAAATTAAGAATCAAATATAATTAGATCCGATCAGATCAGATCAGATCAGATCAGCCAGAAGCGTTTCCTGTTCATCCAGGATTTCATCCAGAATCTCGGGGGTGGTGTAGGGGTTCATGATCACCGATCGAAGCACCACCACATCCTGGTTGTCCATGGGATTTATTCGTAGTCTTGTCCTGGACACAAAGCTTTTGCCCGCTTCCCTCTGGGTCCGCTGGAGGTTGGTGTTGAGCAGGTCAAGCCTGGCATTGAGCCGACACCGTTCCATTTCATCGGCGGTATCAAGCTGTTTTTGGATAAAAGGTGGAACCGCCCTATAGGTCAGGATGTTCAGGCAGGGCGGGGTGACCAGTTGGAACAGGGGGTGGGCATCTATTTTTTGGGCAAAGGCCCTGGCCGTTTCAATGCCGTGATCAATCATCAGGCCGTATCCTTTTGACCCCATGATTTTCAGGGCAGAGTCCAGGATCAGGGAGCTGGCTTCCCTGGATCCTTCCAATGTTTTGATGCCAAGGTCCACCGAGCCTTTCCGATTGATATACCGGGCATGGTAGACAATCTGGTTCAGGGCCTCGGGATCTTTGAAATAGACCATTCCGGCGGTCATGGGCATATAGAACTGCTTGTGGCAGTCAATGGTCACGGAGTCGGCCCGTTGGATCCCCTCCAGAAGCGGGGCATATTTTTCAGACAGGAGCACAGGCCCTCCCCAGGCCGCATCCACATGAAAGTGGATGCCGTGATCCCGGCAGATGTCAGCCAGCCGGGGCAAGGGATCAATGATACCGGTTTCCGTGGCTCCGGCAATTCCGACAATGGCCAGTATTTTTGTTTTTCCTTCGATCTTAAGGGCCTGGATGGTCTGCTCAAGTTTTTTAAGATCAATGCTGCGGTTTTCATCCTCTTCAATGGAGATGACGTTTTGGTTCCCGATCCCAAGGATGCCCCCGGCCTTTTTCAGAGAAAAATGGCCCCGGCTGGAAACCAGAATCACCATTCGTTCCAGGTCATGGGCCTTGAAGGCTGCAAATATCCCGTCTCGTTCAATACTTGAAAAAGATCCCCTGGGCAAAAGAGCCAGGTTCCGGGCCACCCACAATGCCGTGATATTGGCAGTGGTGCCGCCGGTGGTAAACACGCCCAAGGAGGTTTCAATGTTCTGGACATGGGCATCATAAAAGGCCTGCTCCCGTTTAAAGATCATCCGATGCATTTTGCCCAGAACCTGTTTCTCCAGCACAGAGAGTATTTTTGAGGTCTCAAGCTTGATCATATTCTGGTTCAATGCCGCAGTAATTGCCTTGAGATGGACCATGAAAAAGGGGATGGCCGAGGTCATGTGCCCCACAAAATAGGGGGATGCCACATTGACGGCCCGGGGAGCGATTTCCTGGATGATGTCTTCAATCACATCGGCCAGTTTTTTCAAGGGCTCTTTGTTGATTCGGGTATCTGTGTGGGCCAGGGATAGTTCTGCCAGGCTGATCGCTTCGGTGACCCCCACATGCTTATTTAAAAAATCATGGAGTCCAAAAAAAATCTGTTCCATATATTTGACCAGGGTTTGTCGGCTACTCTCGTCTTCGGGGCGGATAAATACCCGTTGCAGGGTATTCCAGTCAGCGATCAGATGCTGTGACTGCGGGTTTGTCGGGTTCACATTATTGTCCGGAATATTTTTATCCAGGATATCTCTATCCAGGATATTTTTATCCGAAGCGTTTGGAGATGAAAATTTCATGGAGTCCACTCTTAATTACGGCCCTGGTCTATCGCCGATCCGGCCAGATTTGGGTCGACATTTCAGTCAGTTTATATTTTTGGATTTTTCCCGATGCGGTCATGGGGTAGTCTTCCACAAAATGGACATAACGGGGGATTTTATACCGGCTGATTTTTCCCCTGCAAAAATCGCTTACCTCACTTACCTCAATCTGTGCCCCCTCCTTGAGAACAATAAAGGCCCCCACCTCTTCTCCGTATTTTCCGCTGGGAACTGCTGCCACCTGGACATCCTTGACTTCATCCATGCGGTAGAGAAATTCCTCGATTTCCCGGGGATAAATGTTTTCTCCGGCCCGGATGATCATGTCCTTGTGGCGGCCGGTGATGGACAGGTTCCCTTGCTCGTCCATGATGCCAAGGTCTCCTGAATGAAGCCAGTCATCCTGGTCAATGGCCTGGGTTGTGGCATCAAGATTGTTGTAATATCCCTTCATGATGTTGTAGCCCCGGCAGCAGACCTCTCCCTGGGTGCCCGAAGGGAGTGTAGCTCCTGTTTCCAGATCAATGATCTTAACCTCCATGTGGGGAAGGGCGCGGCCCACGGTTTCCACACGAAGACGAAACGCGTCGCCAATCCTTGTATAGGTCATCACGGGCGAGGCTTCGGTGAGGCCGTAGCAGATGGTGATATCACGCATGTTCATTCGGTCAATGACCTGCTCCATGGTGTGAATAGGGCAGTTGGAACCTGCCATGATACCGGTGCGCAGGGAGGAATAATCAAACTTTGAGAACATGGGGTGGTCCAGGAGGGCGATGAACATGGTGGGAACCCCGTACAATGCCGTGCAGCGCTCCTGTTCAACAGAGGCCATTACCAGCAGGGGATCAAACCCTTCCAGAATAACCATGCAACTGCCGTGGTTGACGGCTGCCAATACCCCCAGAACACAACCAAAACAATGGAACAGAGGAACCGGCAGGCAGACCCGGTCAGCCGCCGTTAATTTCTGGTTTTCCCCGATCCAGAACCCGTTGTTCCCGATATTATAGTGGGTGAGCATCACCCCCTTGGGAAATCCGGTTGTACCCGAGGTATACTGCATATTGACCACGTCGTGGGGGCTTAAGCTCTTCTGCCGCTCCTGGTAATCCTCGTTAGAGACCATGACCGAGAGCGCACGGATTTCCGGAATGGAATACATGCCCCGGTGTTTTTCCGGCCCCAGAAATCCCACCCGTTTGAGATGGGGGAATTTGGGACTTTCAAGACTGCCCCGCTGGCAGGTCTTGAGTTCCGGTACCAATTCGTACAGGGTATTGATATAATCGGTGTCCTGGAACCCGTCAATGAGAAAGATATTCTCTGTTTCAGACTGGATGAGAAGGTATTCGAGTTCTGCCGTTTTGTAGTTGGTGTTCACCGTCAGGAGAATCGCCCCGATTTTGGCCGTGGCAAATTGGAGGGTGACCCAGCCGGGGATATTGGTGGCCCAGATGGCAACTTTTTCGCCCTTTTTTATGCCCAGAGCCATGAGTCCCTTGGCGGTTTCATCCACCAGGTCTGAAAATTGCTTATAGGTTAACCGAAAATTTCTGTCCAGATATACAATGGCTTCGTTGTCGGGAAATCTCGCCACAGTCTGGTCCAGAATTTGCCCCAGGGTCAATTCTTTTAAGCCGACCTTATTTTTTAAACCGACCTTATTTTTTAAACCGACCTTATTTTTTAAACCGACCAGATTATTTAAACCGACCTTATTTTTTAAACCGACATGGGGTTCCATTTTTTTTCCTTTACTCTGGTATGTAAATGACCGCGTGGATTTCTGCCTTTTCATCCCCGGCGCAGCTGACATAATGAGGGACAATGGAGTTGTAGTAAACCGAATCGCCTTCATTTAAGATTTGGGTTTCCTGGCCATATTGGACCTCAATGCTGCCCTTGATCACCGCGATGAATTCTTCCCCCTCATGGGAGGACAATTTTTTTTCCCGGGCAGACTCGGGCAGGATTTCTACGAAAAAGGGTTCCATGTGGCGATCGGTTTTCCCCTTGCCCAGGGCAAAAAAGTTTAGGGCAGCGGGTTTGTTTTTTCCGGCCAATACGCTGAATTCTGCCTGCCTCTCGGCTTTGCGGACGATATAGGGGTCAGTACTCCCCTGATCATCCAGGAAGGTTCCCAGCCGGACGCCAAGAGCCCTGGCGATTTTCATCAAAGGGCCCAGGGGCGGATACACATCTTCTGTGAGCATGGTATCCAGAAGGGCTGTGTCAAGGCCTGTCTTTTGGGAAAGGGACTCCATGTCCATTTGCCGCTGTTCCATGAAATAGGTTATTCGCTGATTTATTTTCCCGGTCTGCATCATCCCTCCACACTTAATATAAAAAGGGTGTTGTATAATATATGGGCAAAGATTTGTCAAAAAAATCATTGAGATGCCTTAAAATTGTGTGTAGAGTTCTTCTTAATATAATTAGTACAATTAATATTTTTCCGTTGGATATGGGAGAATCGGTTTCGCGATATTTTCGACTCATCGTAGCCCTGATTTTTATATGGGGGTCTTTGGTCTGCAATGCCTTGGGCAAGGACCAGAAAAGGTTTCGAATCTTGATTCTTCACTCCTACCATGCTGGCCTGACCTGGACCGAGGGAGAGGACAGCGGCATCCGGAAAATTTTTGAAAATCGTCGGGATATGGAGATTTTCACCGAATACCTTGATTCCAAGCGGATTCCTCTCAATGAGATCCGGATTCCCTTTGCCGCATTTCTGGGGCGAAAATATTCTCCCCATTATTTTGATGCAGTGGTGGTAACCGATAACAGTGCACTCACCTTTATCTCTTACTATCACAAAGAATTGTTTCCCAATATCCCTGTGGTCTTCTGCGGTGTCAATAATTACAGCCCGGATATGCTGACAGGCTTTGACGGGAAAATTACAGGGGTGGTGCAGGTTCTGGATCCCAAGGGGACAGTGGGGTTGATTCGCAAATTTCAACCCAGGCTCAGGGAATTGATCATCGTTTCCGGCATCCCCCTACGGCCCGGGCCATCCGGGCAGAGGTAGCGCCTGTATTGGCAGGTCTTGAACCACAATTGAACCTGGTTTGGCTTGAAGCGCTTGAAACTAAACAGCTAGTGGGCCGGTTGGCAGGGTTGTCCCTGGACCAGGCCGTTCTGCTCTGTAATTTCAACCGGGACGCAAAGGGTGTTTACTATTCCCATGAAGAGAGCGGGCAGATGATCAGCAAGGCATCTGCCGCACCGGTTTATGCCATGGAAGACCATTATCTGGGCACCGGGGTAATGGGTGGCTATATGAACTCTTCAAGGGGGCAGGGCAATGCGGCGGCCCGGCTCTGTCTTGAAATTCTTGAAACCGGTAAGCTTCCCCCCGTGGTGCAGGAGAGTCCAAACCTTATCATGATTGACTACAAAGCCCTGGTTCGATTTGGTCTGGATGGATTCATTTTGCCTCTTTCGACGGTTGTCCTTAATAAACCCTTTTCCCTTTACCAGGCCTATGGGAGGGATAATCTGGGGGATTGGACTGACAGTGAGCTGCCTTTTGATACTCGTGCTTTTGGGCTTGGTTATAAGATCGGCCATTTTGCATCAGGCAGCTTTTGCTAAGCGCTTCCGTGGCCTTACTGGATAATCCATATGGCCAAGCAACCACTCAAACAAATCATTATGTTTCTCCTCAAAAAAA
>Ga0307987_1000483_pt1 | contig 23961 bp, 20 predicted proteins | sample EllFjometagen181_FD_203157 | JGI IMG/M metagenome (GOLD analysis project Ga0307987, IMG submission 203157) | Marine microbial communities from Ellis Fjord, Antarctic Ocean - #181 | ecosystem: Environmental > Aquatic > Marine > Unclassified | place: Southern Ocean | collected 2014-10-08 | reverse complement strand
GGACACCGCCTCTCCCCCCCATCTTCGCCGCTTGATGAGCGGCGCGAGGCTGCGTCCGCAGCCCCGATGATGAGCCATCTTGGCTTGTCGAACTGTCGGCGAACAGGGCTCATTCTGATCGGTGCCGGATTTCGCAGCCGGCCCTGTTCAAGCGCTTTGGAACCAAGGAAGAGCTGTTCCTGCGGGCGGTGCTGCCACCCGAGCATCTGCCCATTTTGGACTGGCTGTCCGAGCGGCCCGTACCCGGCCCCTTGCGGAGCGGCCTGTGGAGCTTCAGGACCAGGTCTGCGACCGCATGGCGGAGCTCGAACGGCTCGATGTGGACGATGACGGGCTCCTGAGCAGCACCGAGTACAGTGGCACTCGAGCCCTGTTCGACGATCTCGACGTGGATGCCGACGGGTTGCTCGATGAGGACGAAGCCCGCTTCATGATGACCTTCGTGGACATCCCGGCCGGTCGCGTCACTCTCGGCACCGATGACCCCATCCAGGCCTTCGGCGAGGCACCACTCGATCAGGGGCCCGCGCACAAGGTCCACATCGATGCGTTTCAGATGGCTGCCACCGAGATCACCGAAGCACAGTACGCCATGTACCTCAACAGCGCCCTGGCGGACGGGGAGATCACGGTCTCACTGGGCGATATCTCGGACGAGTACCACACCCGCATCACCCACCCGGTCCCCGCACAGCCCTCGATCGACTATACTGAACATATGTTCAATAGCGCTCCTTGGAACCCGCCCGATCCCTTCTCGGATCGCGCCGTCGAGTACGAGGTCGACGACGCCGTTGAACGCCTGGTGGTCATCGAGGATGACTCCCGGGAGATCCTGTCGCGCAATCGTGCCGACAGGGTGCCGTTCACCTGGAGCGTGAACCCCTACCGGGGCTGTAGCCACGCCTGCGCCTACTGCTACGCCCGACGTTTTCACGAGCTGCTGGGCCTGGGGGCTGGCAGCGACTTCGAGCGGGTGCTGACGGTCAAGCCCGACGCTGCCCGGTTGTTGGATGCCGCGCTGCGCCGTCGGCCCGAGCTGCGCAGCGAACGGGTGCACTTCTCCGGGGCCACCGACTGCTACCAGCCCCTCGAGCACAGTTGGAAGCTCACCCAGGCCTGCCTCGAGGTCTGCGCGCGGCATCGCCAGCCCGTCAGCCTGGTCACCCGTGCTGCACTGGTGGCCCGGGACGCTGGTCTGCTGGCCACCATGGACGCCTGGGTGGTGTTCTCCATCCCCCTGGGGGACAGGACCGAGTGCCGGGCCCTCGAGCCCGGGGCGCCCTCGCCAGCGGCGCGGCTGGCGGCCATGGCCACCCTGGCCCGGGCGGGTGTGCCTGTGGGGGTCTCCATCTCCCCCATCATCCCGGGCTTGAGCGAGCCGCACATGGCCCGCACCCTACAAGCCGCGGCGGCGGCCGGCGCCCGCTGGGCCGGTGCCGATCTGGTGGCGCTGCAGGGCCCGGTGGCCGCGGTGTTCGAGCGCCGGCTGCGGGGGGCGCTGCCCGATCAGGCCGACACCGTGCTGGCCCGCATCCGTCGGGCCTGGGGGGGCGAGCTCGAGCTGCCCCGACGTTATCGCCCCCACCACGATGATCCCGCTTGGCGGGCCACCCTGCGCATGTTCGAGCTGCAGCGATGCCGGGCGGGCCTCGGTGCCGAGCCGCCCCCGGTGGGCCCGGTCAGCTCGCCACAGTTGGGTCTGTTCGAGGGCGAATGTTCAGTCGGCCAGCGGCCTGCGCCCCCCAGGCTGTAGGGGCCCATACTTCCGTCGCGATGGCCCTGTGGATAGGCTGTGGTGCCTGGCGTGCCGCCGCGCCGACCCTCTGGAGTCCCCATGCCCCGTGTGCTGAAGCTGCTGGCCCTGTTGTTGTCTCTGTCCGTCGCCGTTCCCCTGGTCGGCTGCCCCAAGCAGGTGAGCTCCGCCCAGTACGCGGCCGGCAAGGCACTGGCGGGCACATGGAAGGACGACGCCGGTGCCACCTACGTCATCGAGTTCGACGGCTCGCAGCCCCGCATGACCCACGTGGTGGACTACGACCAGGAGGTCTTCCAGATCCAGCAGACCGGCTGGCGGGCGGGGCTTTTCCACGCCATCTACCTGGTGCCTTCCACCCAATACACGGTGGACATCACCTTCACCGATCAGCCCAGCGCCGACCTGGTGAACATCGAGTGGCGCAACCAGTACGATAGCGGCTCGGAGTCCTGGTATCGGTCGCCATAGGGGCGCCTGCAGCGCTGGGAGTGCGGCCCACCCCTGGGCTGATCCCCGCCGTGGCCAGCGGCGAGCGCCTGCGCTATCGGATGGGACCCCTTTCTGCGCACCATCCAGCGGGAGCCGTTCATGCCCATCGGGACCTACAACACCATCATCGAGCCCTTCCGCATTCACTCCACTCAGCGGATCCCCTTCCCGAACGCGGAAGAGCGTCGGGCCGCGATGGAGAAGGCGGGCTGGAACCTGTTCGGGCTGCGGGGCGAGGACGTGATCATCGACCTGCTCACCGACTCGGGCACCGGCGCCATGTCCGCCCGCCAGTGGGCGGGGATGCTGGATGGTGACGAGTCCTATGCGGGTAGCCGCTCGTTTTTCCGGTTGGCGGATGTCATCCGCGACATCACGGGCTTGCCCGAAGTCATCCCCACCCACCAGGGTCGGGCCGCCGAGCGCATCCTGTTCTCCGCGGTGGGCAAGCCGGGCCAGGTCATCCCCAACAACACCCACTTCGACACCACCCGCGCCAACGTGGAGTACACCGGGGCCGAGGCGGTCGACTTCGTGATCCCCGAGGGTCGGCAGCCCCAGTTGATCCATCCCTTCAAGGGCAACATGGACATCGAGCGGCTCGAGGCCAAGGTCCGTGAGCTGGGCCGCGACCGCGTGCCTTTGATCATGGTCACGGTCACCAACAACTCCGGCGGCGGTCAGCCGGTCTCCATGGCCAACATCAAGGCCGTGCGCGCCGTCTGCGACCGCTACGACATCCCGCTGTTCCTCGACGCCTGCCGCTTCGCCGAGAACTCCTGGTTCATCAAGCTGCGGGAGCCCGGCTACGAGGACAAGAGCCCCCTCGAGATCGCCCGGGAGATGTTCTCCTACGCCGACGGCTGCACCATGTCCGCCAAGAAGGACGGCATGGTCAACATCGGCGGCTTCCTGGCCATGAAGGACCCCAACCTGGCCATGGAGTGCCGCAACCTGCTGATCCTCACCGAAGGCTTCCCCACCTACGGTGGCTTGGCTGGCTACGACATGGAAGCCATGGCCACGGGTCTGATGGAAGGTCTGGACCCCAACTACCTGCAGTACCGCATCCGCTCCACCGCCTACCTGGCTGAAAAGGCCATGGCGGCCGGTGTGCCCATCGTGCAGCCTCCGGGTGGCCACGCGGTCTACCTCGATGCGGCCCAGCTGCTGCCCCACATCCCCGCCCACGAGCTCCCCGCCCAGGCCCTTGCCGTGGCTCTGTACCTCGAGGGTGGTGTTCGAGGGGTAGAGATCGGCTCACTGATGTTCGGCCGCGACCTACCCGACGGTGGCTTCGAAGGGGCGGCCATGGAATTGGTGCGCTTGGCCATCCCCCGGCGCACCTACACCCAGTCCCACGTGGACTTCGTGGGCGAGGTGATCACCCGCGTCGCCGCCAGGTCTTCCGAGCTGCGAGGTTTCCGGGTGGTCGAGCAGGCGCCCTGGCTGCGGCACTTCACCGCCAAGCTGGCGCCTATCTAGTCGGCCTGGGGTAGCTCCCGAGGCACGCTCTCCGTGGGCTCGTCCTCTTCGGGGAACGGGCCCAGCAGCGCGTCGATGAGCTGGATGTCGGCCAGGTCCTGCGGTCGGCCCAGCGCGAGCTTGGACGCCCTGACGTCGGACAGATCGGCGACCTTCAGGCCGTTGGTGCGCGGATCCAGCCGCGCGCGGGCAGCGACCTTTTTCCAGTCCACCCCAGGAAAGCTGGCCCAGACCTCGATGCCTTCTGCCAGCAGCACGAAGCTGTGCCCCTCGGCGTCCACCTGTTCGGTGTGATCTCCGTCCAGCAGTTCTTGGTAGAGGTCGGGCGCAACGAACAGATCGAGATCCCGTGGCTGGCGAGGCAAGCCCGCGAGCACCAGTGGGGTGCTGCCGAACACGATGGCACGGCCGCTTCGGGAGGGGCCCAGGCTGCGTGCGGCTGTCGCCAGGAGGGTCTCGATGCTCATGGGTCGATCGTATACCAGGAGTCCTCTCCAGCCTCCATCAAAACAGTCATTATTCGCTATATCGAATATTATTTGATGCCTGCTTCGGCGGTGTGGGGCCCCGTGCCCGGGCTATCTTCTTCGCCCTGCCCCTGGAGCCCGTGTGTTGTTCGACCGGCTGCTGGAACAGCTCTCCCACCACCCCCCTCGCCGGGTCGCCGTGGCCGCGGCTGCGGGCTCCAGCCTGCTCGACGCCATGGTGCTCGCACGGGAGCGGGGCTTGGCCCAGCCCGTGCTCTTCGGAGACGCGGGGGTGATCCACCGTGACGCTGCCGATGCAGGCCACAGCCTGCTACCGAGCGAGGTCGAGCACTTCCCCCGGCCCGAGGCCGCCCTGCGTGCCGCGGTGGCGGCGGTGCGCTCGGGAGCCTGCTCGGTGCTGGTCAAAGGCTCTGTCGCTACCCCCGACTTCCTGCGCGCGGTGCTCCAGCGTGACGCCGGTCTGCGCGGTGCGGGGCTGCTCAGCCACATGGCTGTCTTCGAGCTCGACCGCCTGGGGCGGCCCCTGTTCCTCACCGACAGTGGCCTGAATCCCCACCCCGACCTGGACGCCAAGATCGAGATCCTTCGCCTGGGCATCGGCTTCCTGCAGGGGCTGGGCTACCGTCGCCCCAAGGTCGCGGTGTTGTCGTCCAGCGAACTCCCCGACGTCCGCATCCCGGCGTCCCGTGACGCTGTGGCGCTTGTCCAGGCGGCCGCGGGTGACGCACTGGGGGCCGCCGACGTGGCGGGGCCCTACGCGCTGGATCTGGCCGTCGATCCCCACGCTGCGGCCCTCAAGGGCATCGAGTCCCCGGTGGCGGGTCGCGCGGATCTGCTCATCTGCCCCGACGTGGTGGCGGGCAATATCCTTGGGAAGTCCATGCTCTACCTGGCTGGTGCCCGGGGTGCTGGGGTGATCCTCGGGGCCCGCGCGCCGGTGGTCATGCTCTCCCGTGCGGATGGTCCCGCCACCCGGCTGAACTCCCTGGCGCTGGCGCTGGGCTCCGAACGCGGCGGTGTGGCGTGACCCCTCGGGTCCTGGCGGTCAATCCCGGGGGTGGCTCCACCCGCGTGGCCCTGTTCCATGGTGACACTCTGGTGCACAGCGCCGAGGTCCTGCACGAGTCCGCGGATCTCGATGCGGTGGCCGGGGATCATGGGGGGCAGCTCGAGCTGCGCCTGTCGGCCATCGCACCGCGGCTCGAGGCCTGGGGCGTGGCCGAGGGTCCCCTGGATGCCGTGGTGGGCCGCGGTGGTCCCTACCGGCCTCTGCCTGGCGGGGTGTACGCGGTGAATACCGCCCTGCTGGATGACGTTCGCCAGGGACGGCTGATGGCGGACCACCCCTCCAAGCTTGGGGCCGAGCTGGCGTGGCTGCTGGCCCGTCGTGCCCAGTGCCCACGGGTCTTCGTGGTGGATCCGGTGAGCGTCGATGAGCTGTGGCCCGAGGCCCGCCTCACGGGGCTGCCCGAGCTCCCGCGGGTCAGCCTGTTCCACGCCCTGAACATCAAGGCTGTGGCCCGTCGCCACGCCCAGGCCAGCCAGCGACCCCTCGAGGACATGGTGCTCATCGTGGCCCACCTGGGCAGCGGGATCTCCGTGGCGCTGGTGGTGGGTGGACGCGCGGTGGATGTGAACAACAGCGCTGACGAAGGGCCCTTCTCCACCCGACGGGCGGGCGGGCTGCCAGCCACGGGGCTGCTCGAGCTCGCGACCCAGCCGGGCTTCGACCGCCAGGCCACCCAGCGTCGCATGATGAGTGGCGGGGGGCTGCTGGCCCACCTGGGCACCGCGGATCTGGCCGCAGCCGAGGCGCGGGCCGCCAGCGGCGATGAGCACGCTGCGCTGGTGCTCGATGCCATGGCCTACGGTGTGGCCAAGTCCATTGGCGGCTTGGCCGCGGTGGTCCGCGGGCAGGTGGACGGGATCCTGCTCACCGGAGGCATGGCCCGCTGCGATGACTGGCTGGACCGTCTCGAGGAATACCTGCGGTGGATCGCGGATGTTTTCCGCTATTCGGGGGAAGGGGAGATGCGGGCGCTGGCCGAGGGCGCGGCGGCTGCTGTGCGGGGGGAAGTTCCGGTTCGAGGCTATCCCAGAGCGGACTCGAAACGCGGCGTCGCAGGTCATGAACCCTATTCGAAAGTGCGAAACAGGCAGGCGCTGTAGGCTCGCTCACGGGCGCCTTGGAGCCCGATGGGCGATTGTGGGGGTGGAGTTGAGCCATGCGCGTACGCATCGATCCCGACACCTGTTTCCACTGTGGTCTGTGCGCCGAGATCTGCCCTGATCTCTTCGAGATCGACAAGGTGCTGGTGCGAGCCGCCTTCGAGCAGGTCCCCCCCGCGCAGGAGTTGACCTGCTTCGAGGCCGCAGCCCAGTGCCCCCGCGCGGCCATCTGGCTGGCCGAGGTTCCCCGGTCGCTGCTCGCAAGTACAGGCTGAACAGGGATATTCTGGATCTCTCCGCGAGGTCCCCATGCGCTCCACCACCCTGATCCCCATCGCCTTGGCCTTGGCCTGTGACCCCGATCCCGGCGACACCGACGATGGGCGCACGCTGTACTTGGTGGACGAGTCGCCGCTGCTGCCCTTCCCGTCCATGCAACTCACGGCTCCCGATGCCGCCTACGCCACCGGCCACCGGCTGGCCTTTCCCGATGATCTGCTGCCCTACAGCGACGGGGGCAGCCCCGTGGACGTGGCCCGGCTCAACCGCTTGGACGGGTTCTCCGTGGCGGCCACGGCCATGGTGGCCTTCGAGGGTGTGGCCATCGACGACGCCAACCTGCCCAGCTGGCACGACCCCGCTGCGTCCCAGGACCCGACCTGCCCGGTGCAGCTCATCGATCTGGATAGCGGTGAGCGCCTGCCACTGTTTGCCGAATTGGACGCTCACCCCGACGCAGTCGCCGGCGAGAGCCAGGCACTGCTGATCCGGCCGCTGCGAGCCATGGCGTTCGGAACCCGCCATGCCGTGGTACTCACCAGCGCATTGCTGCAGGCCGACGGTAGCCTCGTACCAGCGCCCGAAGGCTTCGCGGGCCTGCGAGACGGCGACGCCCACCCCAGCCTGCAGGGGGAACAAGAGCACTTCGACGCCTTGTTCGAGCAGCTCGACGGCCTGGGCCTGCAGCGCGAAGGGCTGGTGCTGGCCTGGGACTTCGTCACCGGCAGCGAGGGGGTCATGCACGTCCACCTCGATCACCTGCTGGACACGGTTCGGGCCGACATGCCCGCCGATGCGAGCCACGATCCCGCCTACCTGGTGGAGAACACCTGGGGCGTCGACGAAGGCGACGTGCTCAGCGAGCATGCCTGGCGGGTGGCCGAGGGGAGCTTCGAGCTCGAGGGCTTCCTGACCGCTGACGGCGACTTCGAGATTGGCGCCGACGACCTGCCCGTGTCCCAGGGCGACGACGATGTGTACTGGATGGTCTTCGTACCCCAGTCCCTGCGGGACGCGCCTGCGGGCACCGCGCCGGTGGTCGTGTTCGGCCACGGCATCCTGGCCTCCCCAAAGATGTATCTGTTCTACGAAGAGGACCCCATGGCCGTGCAGGCCCTGGCGGATCGCCTGGGCGCCATCATGATCGGCACCGAGTGGCGGGGGCTGTGCACCAGTGATCTGGCGGACGCCGCGGCAGTGGCTGGCGACTTTGGCACGTTCCACCACCTCACCGACAAGATGATGCAGGGCCTGGCCAATGCCTCGGCCCTGCCACGCCTGGTGCGCACCGGCTTTGCCGACGCCGAGGTCCTGCAGGCCCGGGATGGGTCCGGCTCGCTGATCGACCCCGAGCGGGTCTACTACTACGGCATCTCCCTGGGAGGCATCAACGGCGCCAACCTCATGGCCCACACCGACGACATCGATCACGCGGTGCTCCATGTGGGCGGTGCGGTCTGGTCCACCATGCTCGAGCGCTCCAGCAACTGGACCGCTTTCGAGACCATGATGGAGTACGGCGTGGAGGATCCCCTGGACCGCCAGGTGCTCTACGCGGTCTCACAGCTGCTGTGGGACCCGGTGGACCCCATCACCCACACCCATGATCTTCGGGGTCGCTCGCTGCTGTGGCAGGAGTCTATGGGCGACGAGCAGGTGCCCAACCTGACCACTCACGCGCTGGTGCGCTCGGTGGGCGTGCCCCTGCTCGGCCCGGCAGTCGAGCCTGTGCTGGGCCTCGAGGAACAGCAGGGGCCGCTGGGCCCCGACGCCGCGGCGTTGGCGCAGTTCGACCCCGAGTTGGGGCGTCCACACGACACCAATCGACCCTCCGAAGAGACCGGCGCCCACTACTTCCCCCGCCACTGCGAGCCGGTGCATCAGCAGATCGAGTTCTTCTTCCAGCCGGGGGCCGAGGGCACCATCGAGCATACCTGCGGTGACGGACCCTGCGTGCTGGGCGACGACGACTACGTCTACTGATCCTGTGTCTGCTCGTCCGTGTCGTCCTTCTCGGGCACACGGCTGTGGAGCACTTCGGAGACGCGCTCCACGTCCTCTTCCCTCAGCGCGTCGGGCAGCGGGAGCTGGGCCCAGTTCGAGCGCGTGACCTGCTCGGCGGTGGTGAACAGCGCGTAGACCACACACCATGCCGATTCGGCGGGGGGCAACAGCAGGAAGCGGCCCTTGGCCTTCTTGCGCTCGCACAGCCCGTTGATGGTGCGGATCAGGCCCAGGATGTCCAGCTTGCCGTCCTGAATGGTCACCGGGAAGCGGAAGGCGCGGTCCCGGACCTTGTAGATCACCTTGTAGTCGCCGTCGGTGAGCACCTGGTCCGGCTCGAGGGCATCGCCCTTGGCCGTGGTGATGTCCTCGATGCTCATGCCGCTGCGCCGTAGCCGGTAGTCCAGTGCGAACAGGTGCTTTCGGACCTTGACCACCTCGAGCTGGGCGGCGTCCATGATGATGGCGGGCATCTCGCCCTTCTGGTAGTCGAGGAAGCGTGCGAACTCTACCAGCGGGGTCCACCACAGCTCCACGCGGCCTTCCTTGCAGTGTTCCATGATGGTCTGCCGCAGCATGTCTCCCTGGTGCTCGCTCAAGTGCTCCCACACGCCCAGCTTCTCGAAGCGGGCCTGGATCATGGGCATGTCCAGGGGGGTGAGCTTGCGGGCGGCTTCTTCGATGGGTCCGTCGTTCCGGGCCGTGGACCGTGCGTGACCCACCAGCTTGGCGCTGCTCTGGTCGTCACCCGGCTTGCCGGTGCTGGGGGCGCGGTCCTCGCGCTTGCCGAGCAGCTGCAGGATCTCTTCCTTGCGGGTCATCCAGATCCAGCCGGCGACGGCGGCTACGACGAGAATCGTGATGAGTTGCAGCATGGGGCTCGTGCCTCCGGGTTCACCTTGGATGATAGCAGAGCACCCCCTGAAAATGAGACATATGGTGACAATTGGACGTGTTTTGCTTGAAATGTCAGGTATTTACCGCTTTGCATCCGCTTGACATTTTATCTCTTTCGTCGGCGGACGCGGGGCACTCAGGGATTTCCCGGATACGAGACCAGGGATTTCCCGGGGTGCCCCTGTCCTACTTCGAGCTGGCCAGCAGCGTTCGCTGACTCCAGCCTGCGCTGTGGAAGCGGCTCCCCAGCAAGGCGGCCATGCCGGCCACCATGACCGTGGTGCCCACCCAGGCGCCGTAGAGGCCCAGGCCCGCAGGCAGGGCCAGCCACCATACCAAGGGGATGCCGACGACCCAGGACATGAAGCCAACGGCCCACATGGGGTAGCGGGTGTCGCCCGCTCCACGCAGGGCGCCGTAGGAGATCATGTGCACGCCGTCGAAGACCTGGAACACGGCCGCCAGGGGCATCAGCATCGCAGCCAGGCGCACCACCTCGGCGTCGGTGCTGAATAGCGCCGCCAGGGGGGTAGCCAGGGCGACGTAGACCAACGCCGCCAGCCCGGTGACCCCCAGCCCCAGGGCCAGGGTGCGCCGACCCGCCAGGATGGCCAGGTCGGGCTCACCGGCGCCGAGGTAGCGGCCCACCAGCGTGGTGGCTGCCACGCCCAGGCCCCATGAGGTCATGAAGCTCACGCTCATCAGTCGCATGGCCACCTGGTTGGCGGCCAGGGCGGCGGCGCTGATCCAGCCGATCATCACGGCGAAGATCATGAACGCACCCACCTCCAGGAAGAACTGCATGCCCATGGGCAGGCCGACTCGGATCATCTCTCGGATGCGCTCGAGATCGAACGGCTCGTGCACCAGGCGGGCGCCGAAGCGCGCGCCGTAGTCGGCACTCGGGCGGTGGACCACCCAGACGAAGCAAGCCAGCATGAAGAGGTTGGATGCCGCAGTGGCCAGGCCAGCGCCCGCGACTCCCAGCTCCGGGAAGGGGCCCGGGCCGAAGATGAGCAGCCAGTCCAGGGTGATGTTCACAGCGTTGGCCACCAGGGCGATGACCATGGGGGTGCGGGTGCGACCCAGACCTTCGAGGTAGCCGTTGTAGACCCAGTAGCCGAAGACCCCGGGGAAGCCGATGAGCCTACAGGCGGTGTAGATGCCGCCCAGCTCGGACACGCTGGCACCCAAGCCCAGCTTCCCCAGCAGGGGGATGCTCAGGAACAGCAGCAGTAGCGTGACGCCGCCTGCGAGCACAGCCACCCTGAGGCCCTGGCCGAGGACCCGGCCGCAGTCGTCGTGCTGGCCCGCACCGTGGTGCTGGGCCACGAAGGTGTTGACCACTGTCAGCACACCCAGGCCCAGCACGCCCAGGGTGAAGATCCAGGTGTGGGCCAGGCCGACCGCGCCCTGGGAGGTTGCGCCCAGGCGGCCCACCATGGCGGTGTCTACCAGCCCCATGGCTGTGAAGCTGAGCTTCGAGATCACCACGGGCATGGCCAGGGTGACGATGACTCGCCAGCTGGGTGGACCTGTGATGCTGCTTCCGTGTTCTCGTGCGCGTGACATGACGTCTTTCCTGGTGGTGGCGATGCGCGTCGCCGTGGTGAGGCTGGAAGCGGGGGTCCAAAACGCCGGAAGCCCCGCCTCCGTGGTCGGTGGCGGGGCTTCCGGTTTCCCGGGAAGGGTGCTTACGCACTCATCCGCCACCTCCGGTCGGCACGACGCCGACAGGGTTCAGAATGGGGAGGGTGGCGAACTTCATGAAGCTCTCGTTGGGGGGAATGAGCACAACCTGCTTCGGTGTGTCGGGGGTGTCAAGCCTGAATGTTCAGGTCAGGTACCACCACAGCCACATGGGACCCAGCAGCCACAGGCCCACCATGATGGCCACCCCACCCCACTCGAGTCCACCCGCGCTGTTGAGCTCGGTGGCCACGGCCTCGAGGGGGCCGGGGTCGTTGTGGCGGCGGGCTTCCTCCAGGGCGTTGGCGATGCGCTTGGGGAGGCGCTTGCGGGCCCGGGTGGTCTCCACCAGGGTCAGCTCGCCGAAGCTGGCGTGGGCCACGGTGGCCCGACAGGCCACCACGTCGCCGATGGGCAGCAGCTTCTCACGGTAGCCGAAGCGAAGCTCGGAGATGGAGACCCGGCGCCACGGGCCGAGGCCAAAGGGTGCGGCCACTGCGATCTCGCCGGACTTCATGTCGACTCGGATGTGGCGGTTGCCGGGGGAGAACCCCACCAGTGCCAGCCCCACGGCAGTTATCGCGTAGGTGAGCACCAGCAGCCAGCCGCCCGGGGTGAGGACCCGCGGCCCCACATGGCTGATGAGCCAGGGGGCCATGGCCGTGCAGACACAGCCGATGGCGGTGCCCAGAAACCAGACGCGCAGGGGACGCACCACGAGCAGGCCCCGCTCGGGGTGGACCTCGTAGCTGCGTCCGTGGTTGAACAGCCTACGCTTCATGACCTCTCCAGCAGGGCCTGCTATCCGCCGTGCGCTGGGGGCGCCGGATCACATTGCTGCGTCCCGGATGTTCACGGGGCTGTGGTCGCCAGGCCCCCGTAGCGCGCTGCGATCTCGGGCATGCTCCCCAGCAGGGATTGGGTGTCCACACTGGCGTAGCGCAGCTTGGGTCCCGGAAGAAGCTGGGCGTCCGGGTGGTGAACGGGCTCATGGAGGTACCTGGCAGCGCTCGCGTGGCCCAGCCGGTGGACCCCAGGGCGCGATGTTCGTGCTGGTGGCGACGGATTCTGCGCCCGGCTAGCGGCGATGGGGGGCGCTCACTGGGGGGCGATGCTCGTGTTGCTGCTGCAGGTTGGTCCGTGGAACCGGCGTTGGGGTGGAGGGGCGAAGTCTGTTGTGGGAGTGTAGACTTTCGGCATGCTCAGCCGCCCCCACCTCTCTTTCGTCGTCCTGATCAGCACCCTCGGCCTCACCGCCTGCCCTCCCGGGGACGACTCCGGACCGGGCGATACGCCGGGGGAACCGCCGGATCTCACCCTGCCCCTGGACCCAGACCAGGCCCGCGCGGGCCAGCTGTTCGATGACGACATTGGGGCCTTCGTAGGCGGCACTTCGGGCGAGGCCCAGACGGGCGACTGGTTGCTGTACAACGATCGCGCCCGCTTCGTGGTGCGTGGCCTGCGCGCGGGCCACTGGTACGTGGGCGAGCCGGGCAGCCTGGTGGACGTTGATGTGGTGCGGCCCGAGGGCCAGCCCGACCGGGATGGCCTGGACGAGCTTCTCACCATGGCGGGCTTCGGGCGGCTGTTCGTGGCCGATCACATCGAGGTGATCAACGACGGTCAGGATGGCGGCAGCGCCATCATCGAGGCCACCGGCAGCGACGCCGCCATCCCCTACATCGAGGGCATGCTCGAGCTGCCTGGCCTCTTCGAGCCCAACGGGGTGGCCATCACCCAGCGCTTCGAGCTCGATCCTGGGTCACCGGCACTCAGGATCACCACCACCGTGGACAATGTCACCGACGATGACCTGGTGCTGGACATGCTGGACGCGGGCATGACCGACCTGGCCAGCCACCTGCCCTTCGTGCCTGGTGCGGGCTTCGACGGCGAAGCCCCCGACGGCGACCGCCCCATGCTGCCCATGGTCTCCCGCTTCGATGATCAGGCCTGGGCTATCTACCTGCCCGAAGGGGACATGCCCGAAGGCCTCGCCGGGCTGGGCGAGGGTCTGGACATGCTGCTGGCACAGGGCGATCACATGGAGCTGGACGAGGGGGATCGGGCCTCCTACACCCGCCTGCTGGGTGTGGCCTCGGATCTGGCCACCCTCGAAGCTCACCGCCGCAGCCTGCGCGGCCTGCCCACCGCCACGGTGCAGGGCGTGGTCACCGAGGCGGGCAGTGACGATCCGGTGCCCGGCGCCCGGGTGTTCCTGACCGACGGGGACGGGGTGCCTTGGACCTTTGCCGTCAGTGACGCCGAGGGGTCCTGGTCCATCAGCGCCGCCCCCGGCGACTGGCAGGTGGTGGTCACCGGCGACGGCAGCAACGAGTGGATGGATCTTCCCGCGGGCCCCGGGGCCTATGGTGTCTACGCTCACAGCTCCGCCAACGAGCGCGCGCTGCTGGGCTTCACCGACCCCGGCGCCGCCGTGCCGGCCCCCCAGGCCGATGGGCACGGGCGGGGCGAGCCGGTGGCGGTGAGCCTGGTGGAAGGCGAGCTCTCCGAACAGGATCTCGAGCTGCCCCAGCGTGCGTGGATGAGCCTGACGGTGCAGGATCAAGACGGCGCGGCCCGGCCAGCGGTGGTGCACGTGGACTTCGCCGAGGGCGTCAGCGACCCTCAGCCCGCCGACGAGCGCCTAGGCGAGCATCGCCCCCGCGGTGATGTGCGAAAGGTGGTGTGGGTGGTGGACGAGCCGGTGGAGGTTCCCCTGCCTCCGGGCGTCTACGATCTCGTGTCCACCGCGGGCTTCCGCTACGAGCTGGGCATGGCGTCCAGCGTCGAGCTGAGCGCGGGTGAGAGCACGCCGGTCACCCTGGTCATGGAGCGCGGCTTCGAGCACGCTGGCTGGGTGAGCCTGGACCCCCACGTGCACGCCTCGCCTTCGCTGGACGGAGAGCTGACCGTCGAAGAGCGCCTGGTCACCGTGGCCGGCAACGACGTGCAGGTCCACGTCTCCACCGACCACGACCACATGACCGACTACCGGCCGGTGGCCGCCGCCATGGGGCTCGACGCCTGGTTGGTGACGGTGCCCGGCGACGAGGTCTCCCCCAACGTGCGCGGTCACCACAACATCTACCCGGTGGACCCCGACCCCCAGCTCCCCAGCGGTGGAGCTCCCCGGTGGTGGGAAGAAGCTCGGACCACCTCGGAGCTGTACGACGCCTGGCGGGAGCACGTGGGCGACGAGGGCATCATCCAGGTCAACCACGGTCGGGAGAGCGCGGGCATGTTCACGGCGTCCGCTTACGATCCCGAGAGCGGTGAGCCTGGGGAGCCCGACTACTTCGGCACCAGCTTCGACGTGATGGAGATCCTCAACAGCAAGGGCTACGGCGGAGCGGCTGAGCTGATGGAGGACTGGTGCTCGCTGATGGACCAGGGCTTCCGCCACGTCGCGGTGGGCGCGAGCGACAGCCACGGGCGGCTGCCGGGCCCCGGCTTCCCCCGCACGCTGGTGCAGCTGGACGTGGATCAGCCCAGCGGCGCTGACGTCCCCGCGCTCATGGCGGCCCTCAAGGCCGGCCGGGCGCAGGTCTCCGGCGGACCCATGGTGGTCTTCGAGGCCACCGATGGCGACAGCAGCGCGGGCCTGGGGGACACCCTGGTCAGCGCCACTCCTACCTTCGAGATCGAGGTCCACGGCCCCAGCTGGATCCCGGTGGAGACCGTCACGCTGTTCGGCCCTGGGTGTCAGCCGGTGGAGAGCTGGTCGGTGGACCCGGAGCAGGTGGAGCTCCCCGTGTGGTTCGCTGGGGAGACCCAGCTCGAGCTCGATGAGGACGGCTACTACTTCGTCCTGGCCACGGGCAGCGCAGACCTGGGGCCGACCTGGTCCGGAGCGCATCCCTATGCGCTGACGAACCCCATCTGGGTGGAGCTGCCCTGATCAGCGATCGCTGAGGGAGGCGCCTTGGCGCCGGCGAGCCCGGGCCAGCATCAGCGCCAGCAGGGTCAGGAGGCCGGCGATGCCTGTCGAGGCCGGTGAGCCGGGGGTGTCGCAGCCACAGCCGCTCCCGTCATCACCGTCGTTGTCGTGGTCGTCGTCGCAGGGGCTGCCGCTGTCGTCCGGGCAGGCTGTGCCCGTGTCATCGTCGGGCCTGCTGTCCCTCTCGCCAGTGTCTGGGGTGCCGGTGTCGGTGCTGGCGTCCTGGCCGTCGCAGTCCTGATCCACCCCGTCACCAGGGATCTCCTCAGCGCCCGGGTAGACCCCCGGATCGGTGTCGTCGCAGTCCTCCGGCAGCACCGCGCCGTCTCGATCCTGGTCTGGCCCCCCCTGCAACAGGTGGACGCGGCCGGCGAGCTCCCCGGGATCCCCCACAGCGATCTCGGGGAACCCGTCGGCGTCCAGGTCCAGGACGGCCAGGGCTCGTCCCCCGTCCCCCAGGACATCGCTGACCAGGGGTCTGACCGTGGGGGTGAAGCCATCGGAGCCCCCGTAGATCAGGTGCAGGGCCGGGGTGTCGGCGCCGGGCTCGGTGGCCGCCAGGTCCAGCCTCCCGTCTCCGTCCAGGTCTGCGGAGGCCAGGGCCGATCCGATGCAGCCGTCATCATACTCACCGTCCACCAGGAGCTCCGCGGAGCCGCTCCCTCCGGAGAAGAGGAGCACCGAACATGCCGACAGGAGGTAGGAGGTCACCACAGCGTCGTCGCGACCGTCCCCATCCAGATCTCCAGGTCCCAGCAGGGCCCGGGTGGGGCCGGTCGAGACCAGGCTCGTAGGGCTCTGTACGCCGTCCCGAATCCCCTCCGGATCGCCGTGGATGACCAGGGTTCGACCGCCGGTGGCGTCATCGTCGGAGACCAGCGCGTCTGCCACGCCGTCGTCGTTCAGGTCTCTCCCGGCCGCCACCTCGGTGCAGCGGTCGCCCTGGAAGGTGGTGGAGCCGGAGGTGACGATGGTGCGGGCTTCCTCCGAGAAGCCGTCGGGGCCGCCGAAGTAGATGGCCAAGAAGGGGGCCTGGCTGCCCGCGATGAGATCCGGCGCGCCGTCTCCGTCGAGGTCGCCGGCGGCGGCCACGGCGATGGCCAGCCCGATGGCCCCTCGATCGCTGCAGGCCGTGAAGGCCGGGCTGGTGGCGATGCCCGCCGTGCCACCGGGCCAGGTGCTCAGGCAGCCGCCACCCTCGCGTGCCGCGGGAGCGCCGACGATGAGGTCGTCGATGCCATCACCATCCAGGTCGGCGGCGTCGAGATCCTGGCCGAAGCGCGCCCCGAGTTCGTCGCCAGCCACTCGGTGGGCCCGGGACCAGGACAGCCCGTCGTCGCCTCCGTAGAAGATCCAGACCAGGTCCAGGGCTGGCGTGCCCACGGCCAGGTCGGGGATGCCGTCGCCGTCGTAGTCGCCCTGGGCCAGGCTGGTGCCGAAGTCGGCTGGGCCGTCGAGCGTGGCGGCCATGGCGGGGGCGGACAGAGACAGAGCGAGAGCCAGGGTGTGCACTGGGAGCCTCCTGGGGAGCGATGCGAATGCGTAACCCCGCGTGGGGCTCACTCCACACTGCGCAGCCCGCTCAGCTCCGCCAGGGCGCCTGTGGTCATCCTCACGGTGTCAATGCCCAGGGCGTAGTCGGCGTCTCGAGGGGGACCGAGTCGGTGTTGCTCATCTCGGGGCCCAGCTCGGCGGGGTAGCGCGCGCAGTCGCGGCCCGCGGCGGCCACGAAGTGCTCGCCCAGGTTTTGGCCCGCTGCAGCCTGGCTGGCGCTGGCTTGGTACTCCACGTTGATGTCGGCCTCGGCGACCTGCTCGGGCCCGGCGGGTACCTGGTAGCAGCCCGTCGGCCCATCGAGATCCCCATGTCCCGATTCGGCTGGGGCCTCCGGGGTGGGCGGGGCATATCGGGCATTTGACGGTGGTGGCATGGTTCCTGCAATCTTGCAGCGAGAATCCTCGCGCCTACGCGCGCTCCACCCTGCGATCCGCGCCGCTCCGCGCTATCTTTCAACCGAGGTGTCCCATGCAGCGTCAGAAGAAGTCCCAGTACAGCGGTGGTCGCTACCCGAACATCGCCCGCTACGTCCGGCTCTACACCCGCAAGGCCGGCATGGGGCTGGTGGTGGGCGTGGCCGCTACGGGCTGTTTCTGGCCCTGGCAGGTGGATGGCGACATGGTCGGCCCCGACACGGCCTGGCAGGACACCGGTGCCATCCCCGGAGACATGAGGGAGACCGGCGAGATCTACACCATGGCCTTGCCCGAGACCGGCGAGCGCAACCTGCAGTTCGAGAACCCGGTCTGGGGCTCGATCGACTACCGGGTCCAGCTCGGCATCGAAGACCACTCCGTGTACAGCTGGATCATCGAGAACCCCCAGGTGGCCCTGGCGGCTATCGACGCCGCCTTGCTGCGGCATGACGTCACCGACTTCCACGAATACACCCACGATCCCGCCATCGGGCACGAGATCATGCAGGCCCTGGCCAATGCCATGGCGGGCGCGCCGGGTAGCGACACCAGCGCTTTCCGCGATGCTACGCTGGTGATCGTCAACTACACCGACGAGAACGACATCGACGGTGACATCGGCTAACCCTGGAGCCTCCATGGACCGCAGCAAGAAGACCGGCAACGCCGGCCCCGCCTACCCCCACATCCGGGCCTTCATCAAGCGTTACGGCCGCCGGGCGGGCACCGGCCTGGTGGTGGGTGTGGTGGCCACGACCGCGGGCTGCGACTGGCTCGAGGGCGGCATCTTGACTCCCAAGCCCGAGGTCGACACCGGCTACCACCTCGACGGCATGATCGCCGAGACCGCCGAGACCTACACCATCCAGCTGCCCATCGATGGCTCGCGGGATCTGTACTTCGCTGAGCCCTACGGCTGGGTGCAGTACCACCTTTCCATCGTGCTCGACGGCGGCGAGCTGTACGACTGGCTGTACCAGAACGCAGAGACCGCCCTGGCGGTGGTCGACGCGGTCCTCGCCGACCGGGCCGTCACCACCTACGAGCACGACAACGGCTACGACGCGGTCGAGGACGCCATCGCCACAGCACTGATGCAGGCCTACGAGTCCGCCACCGGTGGTGGTGGCTACCTGCTCAGCGTGGATCTCTCCATCGACACCTACGAAGACGAAGACGACATCCTGGGCGACACCGAGACCACCAAGTGAGCCTGGGTCTGCCGCGGCGGCGGGTCACGCGCTTCGACGCTCCCCGCTACCCCGATCTTCGCAGCTTCCTGCGGGTCGCCCGCTGCGCGGTGGTGGGTGTTGGCGTGGTCACCGTGGCCATGAGCACCGCCGCCTGCACCGAGGTGGCTGATAGCGGTGAGCCTGAGCACTACGATTCGGGGCACTACGATTCGGGGCACTACGATTCGGGGCACTACGAATCGACGACCTACTGGACCAACGGCGACGTCGAGGTTCCTGTCGAGTACGAGACTGTCGGCCTCCCCGAGACTGGCGTCCGCGAGCTGGTCTTCCCTGATGGTCTGGGGGTCGTGGGCTACCGTATCGATGTCCTCGTGGAAGAGGGGTCCACCCAGCGTTGGCTCGAGGAACGCGTGGACGAAGCCCTCGAGGTCATCGATGAAGTGCTGCTCCAGTACAAGCCTGATGTCCTTGTAGGAGGCCACTCTCTCGACTCCCTCGAGCTCGAGATTCAGGCCGCCCTGCTGCTGCTCTACACCGACGAATTGGACATCGAGACCGACGACATTGCCGAGGTCCAGCTGACCGTCAATGCAATCCCCGCCCGTTAGTCCTCCGTAGAACCACCAGAACACCGGATGCCCCCATGCGCGTTTCCCTGTTCCTGAACCACGCCTGCAACCTGGCCTGCCGCTACTGCTACAACGGCGAGCACTTCTCCCGCCCAATGTCGTGGGAGATCGCCAAGGCAGGGGTCGAGCTGGCCATCGCCCAGCCCGGCAGCAAGCACCGCATCAGCTTCTTCGGTGGCGAGCCCCTGCTCGAGATGGACATGATCCGGCGGGTCATGGACTACTGCACCCAGCGTGTGGAAGAGACCGGTACCGACCTGTACCACTTGGTGGTCACCAACGGCGTGCTGCTGGACCAAGCCAAGCTGGACTACTTCCTCGAGCACGATGTCTACGTGGCCATGAGCGTGGACGGCTGTCGCGAGGCCCACGAGGCCACCCGCTGCTTCGCCGATGGTAGCTCCAGTTACGACCGTGTCGTCGCCAACGCTCGGCGGCTGCTTGCGGTCAAGCCCGGCAACAAGGTCATCGCGGTCATCGATCCGTTGAACGTCGACCACCTCGGCGACAGCTTCGACGCGCTGCTGGACATGGGCGCCCGCAACATGTCCATGAACATCAACTACGAAGCGAAGTGGGAAGAGCCCGAGCGCGAGCGCTTCCAGGCCGCGCTGCACGAACTGGGGGAGCGCTACATCGCGGCCTACCGCAGCGGCAAGGCCTTCACCCTCAACATGTTCGACTCCAAGATCGTGACCCACCTCAAGCTGGGCTACGCCGGCAGCGACCGCTGCGACTTCGGCTGCGAGGAAGTGGCTGTCAGCCCCCGCGGCCGCCTGTACCCCTGCGACCGCCTAGTGGGCATGGACGACCAGGACGACGTCATCATCGGCGATGTCTTCGACGGCATCGATCCAGTGCGGCGCGACGCCCTCATCGCCGCCAAGAACGAGATCCTCGAGGACTGCGCCGATTGCGCGGTGGGCCACCGCTGCATGCACTGGTGCGGTTGCGTCAACCACGCCATGACCGGCTCGGTGGGCGGGGTGTCCGGCCTGCTGTGCTGGTTCGAGCAGCGCATGATCGAGGAGTCCGACCGGGTGGCTTCAGTGCTCTTCCAGGAAGAGAACCCCGGCTTTATCCGACGCTTCTACGCGCCGCGGGTGCGGGCGACGCCCTGCTGATCAGGGCGCGCTTCTCGAAGCGTCCCGGCAGCGGCTTTGCGCGGTCCCGACGGCGCACCACCAGCTCCCGTGCATCCAACGATGCCTCCACCCAGTGGCTGCAAAGGGTGGGTATGTCCGCTCGAACGCACCAGCGCTGGAGGTATGCCCCTTACTTGTCACCGGATGGGTAAGGATGACGCGGGTCTGGGGCGGAAGCCGGGCCTGCGGAGGCCCTCGGGGGGGCGAATCCGCTCTCTTCGGTGCCCGGGAGCGTTGTTTATCGGCTCCGGTGGTGACTCATTGGGGGCATACTTCCACTGCTGGTGCCTTTGCGGGGACATACTTCCCGATTTGCCTGCCTGGGTCGCCACCCGCCCGGGGGCGCCTCACACTTCACAGACTACAGCCCCTTCAGCGCGTCCACCGCCAGCCGCTCCTGTTTGTTGAGCCAGGCGTCCTCGTAGGGCAGCGCCGAGGGGGGGAAGCGCCCACCGAAGGCCTGCTGCCAGCTGGGCTTGGTGAAGGGATAGCCCCGGGCGGCGTAGACCAGGTTGCGCAGCCAGTCGGGCTCGAAGCAGGCCAGCAGATCCTGGTTGGGCAGGGGGCTCGAGGCCCATGGAGCGCCCCGCAGGCCGCGGTACCAGTTCATCAAGGGCCAGATGCAGTCGTAGTGCTGTTCGGTGCTGACCGTGGCCCCCACCAATTCGTACCAGGGTTGGCCATCCCAGTAGAGCCACAGGTCGCCTGCAGGCTCCACGCCCTCGAAGAGCAACTCGTAGGTCGGTGTGGGCCCGCCGACATAGCTCTGAGTGGGCTGGCCGGGCGCGGGGGCGGTGCCCAGGGGCGGTAGTTTCTGGTCGGCGTAGTTCATCTGCAGGCCCATGGGGGGGCGCTCGAAGCGGAATACGAAGCGGGCTTGATCGATGGTGCCAGCCCAGCCCTTGCCCGTCTGGAAGATGTACTGGGTGAGCCGGCCACCCATGGAGTCGCCGCCGGTGGTGAGGCTGTAGGTGTGCAGGATTTGCACATCGGACTTGGCGGGGAAGCGGGCCTCGAAGATGAAGATCTCCTCCCAAGGAATGTCCACGGACTCGTCCTGAGTCAGGGCCACCCGGTGGGCCGTGGTGGGCGCACCATCCACCCACACCGCCAGATCGTGCACATCGGGATCCCCGTCGCCTTCCACCTTGGTGCGCGCCGGGAAGCCCAGCTGCAGGGTGATGGGCTTGTCGGTGTCGTTGCGGAAGTGCAGGTCGGCGGTCACAGAGAAGCTGTCGGCCACTTCCTGGAACACCACCAGCTCCCGCACCAGGCGTACGGCGGTGGTCTCCACGGGGTAGACGCCGGCCCCCGAGCCGCCGATGGCCGTGTCGTTCGCGTGGACGGGGGCGCTGGCGAGGGTGAGCAGCAAGGTGGCGGTGAGGGCCATGGGGGCTCCCGGAAGCGTGGGTGTGCCTGCCATCCTATGCGTGCCGCGCTAGGTTGCGCGAGCGAACCCTGGAGTTCCCCATCCGCCCAAAAAAACCCGCACCCCGTCGCAGTTGGCTGGCCATGATGCTGGGCGGCCTCTGCCCCGGGCTCGGGCACCTGTACGCGGGCTCGCCGTGGTGGGCCGTCTGCATTCCGGTCTTGTCCCTGTCTGCAGCCGCGGTGGTGGGGCGCTTGGCGGCGGGGGAGCACATCGGGCCCGGGGCTTGGCTGGCGCTGGCCATCTTGATCCCCTTCGTGACCCGGGGTCTGCTGCCGTGGCACGCCGCCTGGCTCGCTCGCCGGCATCGCGACGCCCCGCTACTTCCCGTGCAGCGCATCTGGGTCTACGTGGCCTTCTGGGTAGGCGCGCACCTGATGCTGGTCCACGGCGTGCGGGCTGTGCGCAGCTTGCTGGTCGAGCCGTACCGCATCCCCTCGGGCTCCATGTCTCCCACCGTCTTGCCGGGTGACATGCTGCTGGTCTCGAAGCTCGCCCTACCCGCCAGCCACCTGCGCTCCGAGGTGGTGCTGGTGGACAGCGGTCGCCCTTTCGTCAAGCGGGTGGTGGGTCTGCCTGGCGACGTGGTGGAGCTGCGCGACGGTCGGCTGACCCTGGACGCCCAGCCCATGCCTCGGACCTACTGCGCCCTGGGAGAGCTTCCCTCCGCCGAGCACGGCGCCGCCACTGCCTTCGTGGAGACCGACGTGGATGGGCGGCGCTACCTGGTGCAGTGGGGGCCACCCCTGTGGAGCCAGGACCTCGAGAGCACGCCTATCCCCGCCGATCACCTGTTCTTTATGGGGGACAACCGCGACAACAGCCAGGACTCGCGGCACTGGGGAGCGATGCCTGTGGATCTGGTGCGCGGCACGGTGCTGGGCGTATGGGCCAGCTTCGACCCCGAGACCGGGGCGCCTCGCTGGGAGCGCTTCGGGTTGCGGCTGAGGCCCAGCGCTGATTTGGTGTGTCCGGACGCGGGCTAGAAGCTGGAAGGTGAAGAGCTTCGCCGTCCAGTAGCTACGAGAACGAGCAGAAGACGAATCCCACGGCTCACTACCGCCTCTCCGGCGTATCCACAGCACGCTGTGGAAGGGGAACACAGCGCTTTGGAGGCGCCTGCACGCTGGGAGACCGCATCGGGAGTTCCGCAACTGTTCTTCGCCGCTGACTCGAGGGAATCCCGGTGGAACCAGCTGACCTTCTGTACAGGCGAGACTCCGTCGGTACATCATATCCACGAGTGACGAGCCCTCAGAACGCCGGGCCGCCGTGCACCACGTACAGCCGCCCCAGGTCCGAAGCCCCAAAGGGCGCCCCGAGCACGAAGTCGTCGTAGCCATCGTTGTCGAGGTCACCCAGGGAAGCGGCGGTGGCGCCCAGAGAGCCAAAGGCCTCGTCGACCATCACCAGGTCAGCCTCGCTGACATCCACCACGCCCGAACCTGGATCGAGCCACAGGTACGCCGCGCCGGCACCGTAGGAGCTGGTCGCTTCAACCGCCCCAGCCACCAGGTCGAACCGGCCCGAGCCGTCAAAGTCTCCCGACGCCAGCGAGCTCCCCAGGTGCAGGTGATCCGCCGCGCCGTCGGCGCGCAGCCAGGCTGCTGCTTCGAGGCCCACGGTGCCGGTGGCCGGCCCCAGCACCAGGTACACCCGGCCGTCGTGATCTCGGCTGCTCGAGCCCGAGGTGGGCGCGCCCACCAACACATCCGCCAGCCCATCGCCATCGGCATCATCGACCAAGGCCACGGCAGCGCCCGCGTAGGCGTAGTAGCCCCCGCCCTCGAGCACACCGTCGGCGTCAGCGAGGCTCTGCTGGCCAGTGGGCGCATCCAACACCACGTAGGCGGAGCCGGAACGGTTGGCCCCAGCGTTGGCACGGGGCTCACCCACGACGAAGTCGGCGAGCCCGTCACCATCCAGGTCTTGGCCACCGGCCAGCGCGCTGCCCGCGTTGCCGTTGGCGGTCACGCCCCGCAATGAGCCACCCGCGATCTCGCCCAGGCTGCCGCTGACGGTCGTCGGGCCGTAGACAAGGTAGACCGTGCCCACGCCTTCGATGGTGGAAAAGTCCTGATCCGGGTTGCCACAGAGCAGGTCCGCCTGCCCGTCCCCGTCGAGATCACCGGGGGAGCCGAGGGTCGGGTCGTGGTTGGTGGTGTCCGCGGGACCCCACAGCGTGACGACCGCGATCTCATCGACGACGTCGTAGCGGCCCATGGGGCCAGAGACGACGTGAAAAGCACCGGCGTAGGACTCGCCCATCGCGCTCGTCTCCGCCGCGACCACCAGATCGGGAAGGCCGTCTCCCGAGACATCGCCAGGCAGCGCCACAGCGTCGCCCAGGTGGGTGTTTGCCTCGCCCTCGATCCCATTGCTCAGGCTAC
>Ga0307987_1000482_pt1 | contig 23972 bp, 16 predicted proteins | sample EllFjometagen181_FD_203157 | JGI IMG/M metagenome (GOLD analysis project Ga0307987, IMG submission 203157) | Marine microbial communities from Ellis Fjord, Antarctic Ocean - #181 | ecosystem: Environmental > Aquatic > Marine > Unclassified | place: Southern Ocean | collected 2014-10-08 | reverse complement strand
GGTGGTGGCGCAGTTTCACGGGCAGGTACCAGCGGATGAGAAATTATTTAAATCCCTTCCCGGTGTGGGTGACTATATTGCGGCGGCGGTGTTGAGCATTGCCTTTGGTCTGCCCTTGGCCGTGGTGGATGGCAATGTCAAACGGGTATTATCACGCCTGTGCACCATGGATGTCCCGGTGAACCATTCGTCGTCCCACAAACACTTCCAGACAGTGGCGGACATGTTGCTGGAGCGGTCCCAGCCTGCGGTTTTTAATCAGGCGGTGATGGAACTGGGGGCACTGGTCTGTACACCGGGAACGCCTCGCTGCACGGACTGTCCCCTGGGTCGGTGTTGCCGCGCCCTGGAAAATGACAGCATTGCCCATTATCCCCGGCGCATAAAAACCAAGCCTGTGCCTACCCATCATATTGCCGTGGGGGTGGTGGAAAAGGAGGACAGGCTTTTGATTACCCGGCGAAAACCAGAAGGATTGCTGGGGGGACTGTGGGAATTCCCCGGCGGTAAGGTGGAAAATAACGAGACACGACCTGCTGCCTGTCTTCGGGAAATTAAAGAAGAGACAGGGCTTGAGGTGACAATCTCCTCCCACCTTACCCGGATAAAACACGCTTACACCCATTTTAAGATTGAGATGGATGTCTATTTGTGCCGGTATGTGGCTGGAGAGGTTGAGCTCACCGGACCGGTGGATCATCGTTGGGTCAGACCTTCAGAAATAGATGACTATCCCTTTCCCAAGGCCAACCTTAAGTTTATTCCCCTTCTAACAAATGAACGTTTGACCCATGGGGCATAAGGGGGTCATCGAGTGATGGGTTTCATTTTAGCTTTGTCTGTATGACGTTTCCCTGGGGATATTGATTCGTCTCCTGTTGGGTGATCGTGAGTATTCTTTTGGTCACGTCGCCCATCCGCCGGGTCTGTTCCTTAATGGTTGACAGTTTTTTCACATGGGGGCTGTCTTTTTCAATATCCATGAGTAACAATTCCACATTCCCTGTGATTATTTGCAAGGGCTGATTTAATTCATGACTCACTGTTGCCGCCATTTCCATGCGTCCTTGAATTTTTTGTTCTTTTCCCAGCGCTTCTTTATTTTCCAGGCGATATTTCATCTGTCTCTCCAACACTCTTTTTGCCATGAAGGCTGTGGCGATACCCAATATCCAGACACAGAAATGGAATAAAGAGATATTAAACAATGTTCGTTGAAGGATCTTGAAATAGGGAGCTATGGGCACACCGACACTGATACCTCCACGGATCTCACCCAGTTTATACCCCTGGATGGCATGGCATTGAAGGCAACTTTTTTCTGTTATTAATGGACGCATCAACCGCATGAATTTTTCTTCGTCCCGGATGATAGCTGAACTCACCTCGGTTGTTCCTTGTGTGAACTGTGTGAGGGCATCTGTTTCCCAGTCATCTGCTTTGTTTTCGGGGCGTATGGGATTTAAACTGGTGATGTGCCCCCACATATGATGAATGTCATTTCCCATTTCATGGATCTGACGGGTCATGTAGGCAGGATTTATTTTTGTCAAATGCATACCGTTGATGGTGGTAAGATCCCGAAACGTGTCCACCAAATATGGGTTTGGCTTTGTTTCCGGTGTGATGGGGACGTAGACACCTTTGTGCATTGCATTCCATCGACGATATACAATATCTTTTTCGATGGCGACCCGGGCTTCTATCCTTGCAGACTCAAGGGCCCCTGAGGTAATGGTGGTGCGGTTCCATGAAAAGGATAGCCCGATCAGCAATGTCCACATTATGATGGTAATGATTAAATGGGCTTTTAATTGAGGATATTGAAAATTTTTTTCTGCTGGCACCACAACTCCTGATTGCTTAAATTTTGGTGTTTTTATAAGCTCGGCCGTAAAACCCATGCCTTAGGCTTGGGATACAAGGCCGAAACTATTCAAGCCCAGCCCTTTAGGGGTGGGTTATGACCTCTTCCCGCTGTTTGTTTTCATGCGCAGGGCACTTATGATCTTGACTGTCAGGGCGATTAAAACACCTTGATCAGTCCACTCATCCCCGGGATGAAGAATACTCCTGTTGGATTCCGGGGGCTTTCTATTCATCCAGAACCTCGCGTATTTTTTCGGCAAGCTCTTTCATAATAATGGGTTTGTGCAGCAATCCCTTTATCCCAATCTCCTGTAAGGTTTGGGGTGTCAATTTGTCACTGAATCCTGTACATAAAATGATGCGTGTATCTGATTTGATTGTTAATAATTCCCGGGCAAATTTATCTCCGGCCATTTTCGGCATGTCAAGATCTGAAATAACCAGGTTAAAATCATCATGACAATTTCTAAAAAATTCAAGGGCCTCAATGCTGCTTGTTCTGTAGTTCACTTTGTATCCCAGACGCTCAAGCATCAGGATTTCCATTTTAATAATCATTTCATCATCATCTACAAGTAAAATGCGTTCTGACCCCGTTGGGATGTATGATGGTAATGCAGGCGGCAAGTCCGTATAATTCATTGACTCCAATGGCAGATATATCCTGAATTCAGATCCTGCACCAAGTGCTGTGGTCAGCTCAATGGCGCCGCCAAACTTTTCTACAATACCATGAACCACGGACAACCCCAGTCCGGTTCCCTTACCTTTTTCTTTTGTTGTATAGAAAGGTTCAAATATCTTTTTTACAATATCGTCCGGGATGCCATCTCCGGTATCCTTTACAGATAAAAGGGCATATGGGCCAGGCTCGGACAAAGGAATTCTCAGATCCTTTTTACCAAGGTCTAATGCGTTTAGTTCGATGGTAAGGAGTCCACCATTTTCTTCCATGGCATGGAATGCATTGGTTGTAAGATTCATTATCATCTGGTGAATTTGAGTGGGATCCGCCTTTACGGGGCCACAATCGGTGGCTATCTTTTCCTTGATTTCTATGGTGGCTGGTATGGTTGCCTTCAGCATTTTTAATGCTTCTTTTAAAATAGGCTGAATCTTCATTAATTTTATTTCATCTTTTTGCTGCCGGGAAAAGGTAAGTATCTGACTTACGAGGTCTTTGGCCCTTAGTGCGCTTGTATGTATCGCGTTTATACTTTTTCTATTAAAATCATCCACAGGCAAATCTTGCAAAAGCATTTCTGAATGGCCAAGAATGGGAAAAAGTATGTTGTTAAAATCATGGGCAATACCACCGGCCAAAGTGCCGATACTCTCCATTTTTTGGGCTTGCTGGTATTGCTGTTCTAGTCTGCGTTGTTCGGTGATATCGCGGGTTATGGAGAGAATAATATTTTCATTTTCTATGGAAAGCATTCTTGCTGACATCAAACCTAATTTCACAGCTCCTGATTTGGTCAGAAATTCAGCCTCAAAGTTCTCAACAATGCCGTCTTTTTGTAGTATGGAAACCAACTGTTCTCTGTCTTCTCTGTTTTTCCACATATTAAAATCAAAGGAGGATTTGCCTATCACGTCCGCTCTTGAGTACCCCATGATTTGTGAAAAACCTTCGTTTATTTCCAGATAGACACCATCATCTCTTCTGGTCAGATTAAATGAATCTGGACTTGTCAAGAAGGCCAATCGAAATTTTTCTTCGCTGGTATTTATTGCTTTTTCTGCTTTTTTTTGTTCCGTAAGATCTCTGAATTCGACGGTTCTGACCACTTCACCTTTATAGGGTACGTTTCGTGCATCTACGCTGATGGGAAATTTTTCACCATTTTTATGCAAACCAACGGCTTCATAGGGCTTTTCGTTCCCGGATGTGATCTTTGCCATTACTTTTTTTCTGGATTCCTCTGCCATCAGCAGCAACCCATCCATTCCCTTTAACTCGGCCTGGGAGTACCCCATTAAATTTGATAGCCCATCATTGCATTCCAGGATGATCCCTTTTTTGTGGATGGCTATCCCGCCAAAAGACGCATTATGGAGGGCTTTAAATCGCATTTTGCTCTCGCGCAACGCCTGATCTGTCTGTTTCTTTTCTGAGATATCATGGTAATTGCCTAAAATACCCTTGATCTCAGAGTCATGGAATAAATTAATTCCTGTAAATTGAATCCACTTAAATTGGCCATCCTTGCACTTAACTCTGAGTTCCACCGTGATTGGCTTATTGGGTTTGTTCAGCAGAAGTTCAAAAGTCTCCTGTGTGAACTTTAAATCATCGGGATGAATCATGTCCCATATTCCGGTGCCCACAAGTTCTTCAGGTTTCCATCCAAAATGTCTGGTTATATTTTCACTTTTATACCGAGTAATGCCATCTTTATCTATGATGACGAGCACATCCCCAATATTTGCAAGCATTTTATTATGTTTGATATCACGTTTTTTGAGTTCATTGAGCTCAATTTCTGCGATTTTTCGCTTGGTTATATCCAATACCATTCTAATAATAATATATATCAATACGAAAAGTATAAATACGAAAAAATGAACGTAAAAAGACATATCGCGGTGATAACCTGTCAACGTTCCAATAGTTTGTCCTTCATAATTGACCTTACTTGTAATTATTCTTTTTGGAAAAAGTCCAACCTGGTTTACAATTGAATTAATGCCGTTTAACCGGGGACCCTCAACTGTCAGTAGCGTTACGTTTGCATGCGTTAGTTCTATTTTTGCATAGTTTTCCAGGTCGGCAACCAGGGAGAGATATGCCGCAGTACCTTCATAATTTGTCTCCCAGACATTTTCTTTTATAAATTCAGCATGCTTTGCCATCTCCTGGGCAATCCACTCTTTTTTGTACTGATTGTAAGAGAAAAAAAAGACAGCAAAACAGATAGATATTATCAGCAAAGTGATGCCGGCAGATTTTTTATAGGTCATGGCTTTATTTTCCATCAACAGGATTAAGTTTTTTAACAGGTGGGTGATCTTCAATGTAGGATTTGATTATGTTGTTGTATCTGCCCGATGACCTGATATTTTTTAATCCTTGATTAAAGGCGTCTCTTATGTTTTGTTTCCAGAAAGCAATTTTGAATGAACTCTCCTCAAAAAGATCATGGAATGTGACTGCCTGTTCTGTGGGGATATTCTTCAGTCTGATTTTATAATATTTAAAAATGCGATCATCTGTAATGATCACCTCTGTCCTTTTGTAAAAGAACATTCCGATTTGTCTTTCCTGGCTTGCCATTTCTTTATAATTCGGATTTTGATTGGCCATGGTTTGAAACTGTTTTCCCAATGCAAATTGAGCCTGTTGAAAGGCGATGATTTTTTTTCCAGCCAAATCATTGATGGAATTAATTATTCTATTTTCCCTGGCAAGTGTCACAGCAAAGTTATGGTAAGTGATGTAGTCATCGGACAGAAAAGTCCCTTCGACCTGGGGATAATTTTCTTTAATGGTGAGAACACCAGCCACTTTTTTTTCATTAAAGGACAATTTTGTTCTTTTGAGGGGCTGGAGGATAAATTTAACTTCATAGCCTTTCAATCCAAGGGCTTCTCGGACAATATCCACTTCGAACCCGGACATTTTCTGATCAGGATTTTGAGCTTTGATAACATAAGGGGAAACAGTTAAGCCCACTGACAACTTAATTTGTTCGCAAAAGACAGAACCGGGCAACAGAATTGAACTGACTGTAAAATAAATTAAAACTGAAATTAGTTTCATTTTTTATCAATCCCCGTTGTTTCTCAAGTTCTCTGTCCCCATGATTAATAATTTTTGGATAGTAAGGGACTTATCCGAGTATCGACTATCACCATGCTCAGTTTAACATGTCGATATTGCATGATAAAAAATCTAAATCGGTAGCTTGTTTTCGTCCAAGTCCCTAAATTCTTGCCAGCTGGTTGTTGTGCCATGTGAAGCTTATAACATGATATAGGATATAGCAAATAAATGGTAATGAATATAGCCGATTTTAAAGACTGTTCCGCCTTAAGTGGGGAGCCGAATCCGCCTTTCTTTCTCAAGATACAAAGACTTGATGAAGATATTTGTCTTTGATTGTCTCCCCCCATACATTGTGCTACTCACAGGGCCGGTTTCCTCCCAAATCATCCTGCTGGGCACAACGATGGTCTCTGCACCATATACTTTTCTTGACAAAAAGCATCTTCCTATCAATAATGCAGGGACTCTTTGGGATAGGGGGAAACAGATGGATAAATCAGCGGCCTTTGGGCGGAATTTTGTCAGGTTCAATACTTTGGTTCATCTTTTTGATTGGAACAGGCCTGTCTAAAAAAGTTTTATCTGTCTGTTATATTTGTAATCTTTAATTTTAATTTATCAAACAATAAAGGCATTGATTATGCAAAAAAAACAGTGTGACTTCCTGGTCTTAGCCCTGGCGGTATTGTTTTGTACTGCTTTTAGCGGTGATCTGTTTGCAGCTGATGATGAGACAGCTGTGGAACCGCATAATCCATATGTTTTTTATACTGGGCTTGAATCTCCCATAAATAATATTCTGGACGCCCGTATTCAAGAGGCATTCCGGAGACTCAATCTGAAGGCCAGGGTTGATGTGCTCCTCACAAGCCAGAGAGCCTTGATCCTTGCCAACGAAGAGGGTGATGGTGATGCGGCCCGTTTGGTAAACATAAAGGAGTTTGCGCCTCAAAACACCACTAATCTGGTTCTGGTGCCGGAATCTATTATAACCATGGAGATGTCGGTCTACACCAAAAATATAATTTTTCCTGTCACAGGATGGGAGTCGCTTGGAAAATATCGTAATGGCGCCAGAATCGGCGCTAAGTTTGTGGAAAAAGAGCTTTTAGGGAAGCGGTCTTTCCTTGCGACAACTGTGCAATTGGTTCAGATGTTGGAAGAAAATCGAATTGAGACTATGGTTGAATGGAGTCTTGTCGCTGACGCAACGATTGAGAATTTGAAAGTTAAAAATATCAAAAAATTATCACCGCCCATAAAAACAAAAACTTTATATCTCTATCTTCACAAAAAACATCAATCACTTGTGCCAGAACTCAGTAAAGTGCTGCGTCAGATGAAAGAAGATGGCGCTTTTGAAAATATAACAAAGGAATTTATTTTCTACACCGGAGTCCAGTCCCCTGTGATGGATATTTTAGAGGGGCGATTCCACGAAGCTTTCCGAAGGATAGGGCTCAGATTTAAACTTGTAAATCCAGGTTCTTCTCAACGTTCTTTGGTTATGGCCAATGAAGATGGAGATGGAGATGCCAACAGAATAGGTGATATCAAACAAATAGCTTCGAATATCACCAATAATCTTGTTAAAATTCCTGAACCCATAAATTCTATTACGTTTTATGTGTATAGTAAGGGATCCGTTTTGCCGATTACTGGGTACCCGTCTCTATCTGACTTGCGTAACGGCTTCAGAGTGGGTGCAAAGATTCTGGAGAAAAATATTCCCGGTAAAAGAACTATACTCCCACAGATAAAACGTCTTTTCCAGATGCTTAATGACGGAAGGCTTGATACGGTTATTGAGCTTCCTTATATTGCTGAAAAAATTATAAAGGAAAATAATTATTCCGGCATAACGAAATTGACCCCACCATTAGTGAACCTGCCATCATATGGTTTCATCCATAAAAAGCACCAGGCACTTATACCTGAAATTGCTAACGCATTAAAAGAGATGAAAGCGGATGGAACGTTTTTAAAAATTGAGGAAGATGTTCTGGAAAAATTTAACCTGAATTAAACTTAGGAAACACTAAGATGCAGAAAAGTATCCGGAAGGACTTAAGTACTCGAATAGGTTTGGTAATTCTTGTTATCAGTACGATCATCGGGGCGGGTTATTACGTTTATTCGATTCACTACCAGGAGAAAGCGTTTAAAGATTTTGTAGCGCATCAGACAAATCAGCTATCCAACACCTTTACATTACAACTTTGGTTATTCGACCTCAACACGACCCGTGAACTTTGCAAACTGTTTTCAGATTCTCCGTCAGTCAGCGGCCTGCGCCTCCTTGACCATAACCGAAAAGTTGTTTTTGAAAAGAAACCCTCTCCAAAAGAGGTGGCTGTTCATATCAACAAGAAGCTTCTCCATGAAGGGAAAAAATTGGTTGGTTATGTTGATATCTATTTCTCCAACACTGCGTGGGAACGTCATAGGACAAATATTTTAATTGTTGGGATCTTAATGGTTTTTGGAACCATGACGGGTGCCTTATTTTTTATTAATATTCTTCTCAAACGTTACCTTTCCAGGCCCTTGGAAGATCTACAAACAGACATGGCAACACTGTCTCGAGGTGATTTTCAAGAATCTAATATAGTTGGCCAAAAAACTGAGATCCAAAATATTATTGATTCCTTTAATGAGATGACAACTAAACTTCAAGAAAGAGATGAAGAGCTAAAAAACGCTGATAAAAAATTGCGTCTGAGTGAGGAGAGGTATAGATCGCTGACCGATGATGCTCTTGACACTTCAACTGTTGGTATCTTTATCCTGGATAATGACTTTAATATTGTATGGGTGAACCAGGCCATAGAAGACTACTTTTGCTTAAAAAGGAATGATATTATTGGAAAGGATAAAAGGCAGCTGATCCGTGAGCGAGTCGTAGATATCTTTGAGAATCCAGATCGTTTTGTCAATAAAGTTTTCGCTACATATGATGATAATACCTATGCCGAGCGTTTTGAGTGCCATGTCCTGCCTGATGACGCTCGCGAAGAACGGTGGCTCGAACATCGAAGTCAACCCATTCAATCAGGGATTTATGCGGGAGGTAGAATTGAACATTACTATGATATCTCCGAGCGTAAGCAGACGGAAGAGGAGTTACTTAAAGGTCGTAAACTTGAATCAGTTGGTGTTTTAGCGGGTGGTATCGCCCATGATTTTAATAATATTCTGGCTGCAATTCTGGGCAATATTTCTTTGGCCTTAACCACTGTAGACCAGAAAGATGACATTTACGAATTGTTGTTAGAAACTGAAAAAGCCTCCTTGCGAGCTAAAAGTCTAACCCAACAGTTATTGACCTTTGCCAAAGGCGGTGAACCGGTCAAGAAAATCGCATCAATTGACAGGGTCATCAGAGATACCGCTAGTTTTGTTCTAAGAGGTAGTAATGTCCGGTGTGATTTTAATTTTGCCCAAGAGCTCTGGCCGGTGACCATTGATGCGGGGCAGATAAGCCAAGTCCTCCAGAATATGATTGTCAATGCCAGTCAGGCCATGGCCACCGGTGGTGTTATTGCTATAGAGTGCTCGAACTGTTGCCTGGAATCAAATGATAAAATTACTGCTAGTCCCGGGAATTATATAAAAATTTTGGTCAAAGACCAGGGAGTCGGCATCCCGGCTGATATGCTTGACAAGATTTTTGATCCTTACTTTACCACGAAAAAGGAAGGCAGTGGTTTAGGGTTGGCGATCACCCATTCCATCATCAACAAACATCATGGCTACATTAGCGTCGATTCTGAACCGGATCAAGGAACGACTTTTACGATTTATCTTCCCGCCTCCCAAGGCAAGCCGGAGCTTGAACAGAGGGACATTATGGCATCACCTGAGATTATGATATTACCCGAGATTATGCTGGGTAAAATAATGATCATGGATGACGAGAGGATGATCAGGTCTCTGGTTGAAACAGCTCTCTCACGAATCGGTTATAAAGTGGTATCGGCTGAAGATGGAGCTGAAGCGGTTGATCTTTATAAAAAGGCCGAAGAAGCGGGCACTCCCATTGATCTTATTATTATGGATTTAACTATTCCGGGTGGTGTTGGCGGCAAAGATGCCGTAAAGAAAATTCATAAAATTAATCCGGCAGCCAGGGTTTTGGTTTCAAGTGGTTACTCTAACGACCCTGTGATGGCTGATTTTAGCAAATACGGTTTCTGTGGTGCCATAGTTAAGCCATTCCCAATTACAGAATTGATCGAAATTGTGGGTAAAACTATGTCTATCTGAAGTTGCTACGCTGCTATCGGAAACGCAAAAAGGGTTGCCTGCAAAACGCAAACAACCCATCATTGGTCAAGTCTCGACGGCCAGTCTGGGTGTTTTCTTGCCGATTTTTTATAAAAATGCCATAAACCATCTTTGACCATTAACGCTGAAATTAATATTCAGGAGGTAGCACAATGGATTACAAAGAAATTTTATTTTTCCAGGAAGCCGCAGTGGGCTATCTGACATTGAACAACCCTTCCAAAATCAATGCCCTGTCAAAGCAGATGATCAAGGAGATTACGCATCTGTTGACCGAAATTTCCACGGACGAATCCATTAAGGTGCTGGTGATCAAGGCCACCGGCAGTAATTTTTGTGCTGGCCACTACCTGGCCGAGATGGTGAACTCCGGTGTAAAAGAGTATAAGATCATTTTTGATCTGTGTACCCGCATGATGATGATGCTCCATGAGTTGCCCCAACCGGTGATTGCCCAGGTCCAGGGCATTGCCACGGCGGCCGGGTGCCAGCTTGCGGCTTGGTGTGATCTGGTGGTGGCATCGGATAATGCCCGGTTTTCAACCCCGGGGGTAAAAATTGGCCTTTTTTGCACCACCCCTATGGTGGCCATCACCCGGGCCATTGGTAGAAAAGCGGCCATGGAAATGCTGTTGACCGGCAGGGAATTCCCCGCAGAAGAGGCAAAGTCCCTGGGGCTTGTTAACCGGGTGGTCTCTCTTGAATCCCTTGACGCTGAGACCACAGAATTTGCCAATGACATTGCCAAAGCCAGCGGATTTGCCTTGTCCGTGGGCAAGCAGGGGTTTTATGCCCAGGCAGATATGACCGATGCCCAGGCCTTTCATTATGCCAAGAATACCATTGTAATGAATAATTGCTCTGAAGACGCCCAGAACGGCATTACTGCCTTTTTGGATAAATCCACAACAGAGTGGAAAAATAGATGATGGAAACGGCATGATGCTGCCGGGGGCTTTGCTGTGGGCACTCCGGTGCCATATCTTTCATATTCTGACCTTGGTTCTCCCACGGGCGCGTTCCCATTTTCCCGATTGGAGATTCAACCTTTTGATTTATCAAGATATTTCATTTTGTATCAATGGATGATGGCTTAATAAAATCAATGGGTTCTATGATGGGCCGGGAAAATGGGAATGCGCCCTCTCCCACAACAACTGTTGGAATTTGTCAGCTTTACCAGAATTCTTATAAAGAAAAAGAGATGATTATGTTTAATAAAAGTATTTATCAGGATCGAAGAAATATCCTGAAACATCGGATAAGCACTGGTCTTGTATTGTTTTTAGGCCATGCCGAAAGTCCTGTGAATTTTGCCGACAATTGTTATCGCTTTCGCCAGGATAGCTCCTTTCTTTACTATACAGGCATTGCTCACCCCGATCTTGCCCTGGTGCTTGATTGTGACACCGGTCAGGAGTGTTTGTTTGGGTATAACTACACCATGGATGAGATTGTCTGGATGGGTTCCCAGCCTTCCATTGACCAGCGGGCAGGTCAAAGTGGCATTAAAGGCACCATGGATAGTTCTCACCTTAAAAGTGTACTGGGTACTGCTGTTAAACAAGGCCGTCCGGTGCATTTCCTGCCCCCCTATCGCGATCACCATAAAATTCGTCTGATGGAACTCATGGGTACGCCGTTATGTGCCATGGAAGGGATGGCCTCATTGGAACTCATCCAGGCTGTGGTGGCCCAGCGTCTTTATAAATCTGACGAAGAGGTGGTCCAGATCGAAAGTGCTGTGAATACCACCGTAGGTATGCATGCCACCGCCATCACAATGGCCCTGCCGGGCATGACCGAATCCAGAGTGGCAGCAGAAGTGGAACGGGTGGCAAAGGCCTTTGACCATGAACTCGCTTTTCCCATCATTGCCACCATCAACGGCCAAACCCTCCATAACCACGATCACAGCAACGTTCTTAAAGAAGGTCAACTCTTTTTGCTGGATGCCGGTGCTGAGACCCTCATGGGGTATGCCGGGGATCTCACAACCACCTTTCCGGTATCCCCTGCCTTTACGAACAAACAGCGTGACATCTACGAAATTGTATTGGCAGCACAGGACAAGGCCATTTCTCTGCTTGCCCCGGGAACTCCCTTTAAAGAAATTCATTTTGCAGCCGCCCTTGAGCTTGCAAAGGGGTTGAAAGACCTGGGACTGATGAAGGGGGATATGTCCGACGCTGTTGAAGCCGGAGCCCATGCCATGTTTTTTCCCACTGGACTGGGACATCTCATGGGTCTTGATGTCCATGACATGGAAAATTTAGGTGAAGTGTGGGTGGGATATGATGGGGAACCCAAGAGCGACCAGTTCGGGTTAAAGTCCCTGCGCCTTGCAAGACCCCTGGAGGAAGGATTTGCATTGACCATTGAACCGGGCATCTATTTTATTCCCCAGTTAATGGATATGTGGCGGTCAGAAAAACGATTCTCCGACTTTATAAATTACGATACCCTGGATGAGTACAGGGACTTTGGCGGCATCAGAAATGAGGAGAATTATTTGATCACGAAAACAGGGTATCGTCGGTTGGGCAAAGCCAAACCCCGGACTGTCCGTGAAATCGAATCCCTCCGTGCAGTGGCTTTTGGATAAAGCCCCCCCCCGACGTTCCCGTTCCGGTCAGGCCAGCTGCCGGGGGCGGCATTATACCATTTGTTAACAAATACTCGTCAGTCATAAATTTTTTATGTATTTTATATAAATACTGACTAAGTACCTGAAATTATTAAGTATATATCTTGAAATTCGATTTTGTAAGTTTTCATGATTTCAATAAATTATTAAAACTTATGACTCTTGAGACAAATATTGGAAATATACCCCATGCTTGTTCAGTCACAATCCAAAGCCATGTCAGATAACAGGATACTCATTCCGCTGATGCTCCTGCAAATTATTCCCTATGGTTTTGGATGTTCCACCTTTTTTATCCTTGCTCCTGAAATGCAACAGACCTTTGGCTGGAGTTATTCCCAGTTGGGGTACATCACGGCCATGACCAATACGGCACTGCTTGTTATGTCCTACATGGCCATATGGTCAACCCTTTTCCTGGGTGCCAGACGTGCCATGACCCTGTCATTGCTTTTTTCCACCACTCTTTTTTTCGCTTTATACCTGAATCATTCCAGTGTGCTGGCCATTTGTCTGGTGATATCCCTCATTGCTGCGGCTGCCATTGGCTGGATTCCCATTGTTCCTTTCATCTCCATGTCCATGGCCCCGGAAAAAAGGGGCCGGGCGTTGTCCGTGATTTGTTCTGGACCTCCCATTGCCATGGTGCTGGTCTCTTTTTTTGCTCCCTATGTTATTGAAAACTATGGATGGAATTATGTGTGGGGCATCGTGGGTGTTATTTCCGTTTTAATTATAGCTGTTGGTCTTCCTCTTCTATATCAAATTCCCCTGGTGGATCACGAAACAGCGAAAATTAACGAAAAGATTCCCCTGGGCCTGACAATGATGTGCTGTGCCATGACCTTTGCCAATGGAATGGGAGATATGCCAGCGTTGACTTTTATGGGAGCCATACTGAAAGACAGTGCGGGATTTACCATTGCAGAGGCGGGAAGAGGATGGTTACTATGCGGTATCGGTGGGGTTCTCAGCGGTCCCTTTTTGGGCCGGGTCTTTGATAATTTCGGTTCGGCCCGTAAAACCCTGCTCTATGTGATGCCTGCCCTGGCTGTTACCACGGCACTGTTTGTGGTGACCCAAAATGTGTATTTGCTTTATTTGGCCTGCTTTTCCATGGGATTACACCATATGGCTGTTTACGGCATTCACGGAGCCTATATTGCCAGAACCATGAGCCTGACCCAAAGCACCAAAGCCTTTGGTCTTGTCAGCCTTTCCTATGGCTTGGGAACCGTGGGGGGGAACTATCTGGTGGGGGTTTGCCGTGACATTACCGGTGATTTTTTCATGGTTTTTATGGCCCTTTGCCTCATGCTGGGCTTTGCCACTTTGTTTTCATATCTGTTACCCGAGGATCGGACTCGATGATGAAATCTTGCAGGTTCAGGGGTTGCAATTGAACTTGCCTTATGGCAGAGAGGTTGTTAAATATAAAGATTAACACTCAAAAAAGGATGGCAGGCATGGCAGTAATAGAGACAGAATGGACAAAATCAAGCTGGAAAAATTATACAGTCCTTCAACAACCCAAATGGCCGGACCAGAAAAAACTGGAGAAAGTCCTTGGCGATCTTTCACAATTGCCCCCACTGGTTTTTGCCGGTGAAATACGGGCATTGAAAGCGGAATTGGCCAAGGCTGTAACAGGGGATGCCTTTCTTCTCCAGGGGGGAGATTGTTCCGAAAATTTTTCCAAGGTCAATGCCACCAACATAAGAGAAACCTTGAAGGTGCTGCTGCAGATGTCCGTTGTGCTGACCTATGCGGGTGAAAAACCCGTTATCAAGGTGGGCCGCATTGCAGGCCAGTTTGCCAAACCCCGTTCGTCGGATACGGAAATAGTGGATGGGGTTGAAATTGCATCCTACCGGGGGGATATGGTCAACACCCTTGAACCCACCAAAGAGGGCAGAGAGCCCAACCCTAAATACATGCTCAAGGGCTATTACCTGGCAGCCTCCACCTTGAATCTGCTGCGGGCATTTACCCGGGGCGGTTATGCCGCATTGAAACGGGTCCAGGCCTGGAATCATGAGTTTGTGGTTCAGTCCCCCATGGGACGCTCCTATGACCGTCTGGCCAGACAGATTGACCAGGCCATTAATTTTATGAACACCATTGGCGTACCCACAGATATTCCCCAACTCAATCAGACCCAGTTTTTCACCTCCCACGAAGCCCTGCTGTTGGAATATGAAGAATCCATGACCCGGGTGGACTCCACCTCAGGGGGCTGGTATGATTGCTCGGCCCACATGCTGTGGATCGGAGAAAGAACCCGGCAGGTGGACGGCGCCCATGTGGCATTTTTAAAGGGGGTACTCAACCCCATTGGTATTAAAATCGGCCCCACCAGTGAAATTGATGATGTTAAACGACTCATTGAAGCACTGAATCCTGAAAATGAGGCAGGACGCTTGACCCTGATTGCCCGACTGGGAATGGATAATATTGAAAAAGTGTTGCCCCCCCTGTTACGGGAGAGCAAAAAGGAAGGCTTTAATATTGTCTGGAGCTGTGATCCCATGCATGCCAACACATATACGGCAGATTCCGGTCACAAGACCCGGAATTACAATGATATTCTATCAGAAATATCTCGATTCTTTGAAATTCACCGGGCAGAGGGAACTATTCCCGGGGGAATTCATCTGGAGATGACCGGGGACAATGTCACCGAATGCATTGGGGGTGCCAGAAATATAGCCGATGCAGAACTTCATCGCCGCTATAATACCTCCTGCGATCCCCGTTTGAATGCCGAACAGAGCCTGGAAGTTGCCTTCCAGATTGCGGATATGATCAAAGGCTGATTATTGTCCGAATAACTGCCATGGGCAGACCTGGCATCCCCCGGGTTTGCTCACAATAAATAGTACAAAGCATCCTGGAGATATTGTGTTGGCATTGGGTTTCCATTACCCCACAAATATAGTCTCCATTAACCCAGTACCTGTTTTTTATATAATGAATCCAGAGGAGTTGTCATGGGCGGTATAAATGATGAGATGAAACAGGTATTTGTGGACGAGTCCCTGGAACATCTGTCCAGCATAGAAAAAGATTTGCTGCTCATTGAAGAGGGGGGAGCAGACATTGATGAATCCGTGGTGAATAAGGTATTTCGCACGGTGCACTCCATTAAGGGGGGGGCGGGCTTTTTGGGACTGACTCGCCTTAAAGAACTCTCCCATGAGATGGAGACGGTGCTGGGCCATGTGCGTAGTCGGACCCTGGTGCCCAATGCAGAAATTATCCATTTTCTCTTTCTGGCCTCGGATACCCTGGAAGAGTTAATCCATCACATGGATGACAGTGATCACATTGAAATATCCCAGCACCTGGAGGCATTACGTCTGTTAAGCCATGGGGCTGGGCAGGCAGAAGAGATGCAGGCAAAAAAGGGGGTAGCAGAGGGAAATGCCTCCGTGGCCTTAGAAAATGAGGGGAATAAAGACGAATCTGATACTGGAAGAGATACGGTAAAAGAGCAGGGGGTTCCTCCCCAAAAAGACCTGCCAGCAGACCTGCCGGCAGATCTATCAGCAGACTTGCCAGCCCAGGAAGATCTGCTTCTCATGGAAGATGGCCCACAGGAAATTACGGTGTGCGGCGGTGACGGAGAGGTGGTTTTTGTGTTGCCCCTCCAGGATCTGGACCGGGCCGGGGATGAACATAAAGGGGTCTTTTTCATTGAAATTCCCCTGAAGGACCAGAAGGCTGACCACAAAACTACAACAGCGATTATTGAAGAGGAGATCAAGGCCTATGGGACTGTGCTGGACAGTTGCCTTGATCCCGATTATTTGCCCATGGCAGGGGAGGGTGAACAGGGACCTTTTTTTCTCGTTCTTTTTGCATCCATTCTGGCTGTGGATGAACTTGTGGTGCTGTTTGAAGTGGATGGAAAGTCAATTGTTAAGTTGGAAAGCGACACCCCAGGTGATGCCATGGAATTGGAGCCACCGGAGGATGAACCTCGGATGCAAGAGGGGACTGGGGAGAATGAACTCCTGTCAAATGCCCCTTTCCGGGAACCCATACTAACCTGTGAAGATATCGACATTTCCACGGATGATGTTCTTGTCAATTCGCAGGACCTTGATGTCGATAGCCCCGGCCTTGATGGGGGGGGGCAAAATCATTTAAGGGAAGTAAGCCCGGTGCTCGCTTCAGTGCACGAGCCCCCAGTCCGGGTAACATCGACCCATGACAGGGGGGGGGCTGCCCCATCTATTTCTACGGAAAAGAAGGCGTGGATCTCTGAAGGGTCCATTCGCGTGGATCTGACCCTTCTGGATACCTTGATGACCCTGGCCGGGGAGTTGGTGTTGAGTCGGAATCAGCTTCTCCAGGCCATTGGCGCCAATGACACCCATGCCACGGAAATCGTTGGGCAGCGTATTAATTTGATCACCTCGGAACTCCAGGAAACCGTGATGCTCACCCGGATGCAGCCCATAGGGAAAATTTTTGACAGGTTTCCCCGGCTGGTGAGGGATCTTTCCGCCACACTTGGTAAACGCGTAAAATTGACCATAAAGGGCCGGGACGTGGAGCTGGATAAAACCCTTTTGGAGGCCATCACCGATCCGTTGACACATCTTATTCGCAATGGGGTTGACCACGGTATTGAGTCCTCGGATGTGCGTGAGTCAAGTGGCAAGAGCGATGTGGGGCAAATTTTTCTCAAGGCCTTTCATGAGGCAGGCAAGGTGAACATTGAGATTGCCGATGATGGCCGGGGACTGGATGGCAACGTTCTGGTGGACCGGGCAGTGTCCCAGGGTTTTTTAACAGCGGAACAGGCAGGAAATTTGTCCAGCAAGGAGAAACTTAATCTGATCTTCATGCCGGGCTTTTCCACAGCCACGGAGGTGACAGACCTGTCCGGTCGTGGTGTGGGGCTGGATGTGGTGAAAAGCAATGTGGACAGCGTCGGCGGTCAGGTGGAGATTGAGTCTCAACCGGGTATTGGTACTCGTTTGCTCATCAAAGTGCCCTTGACCCTGGCCATCATTCCCAGCCAGATCGTTCTGGCGGAACAGGAACGCTTTGCCATACCACAGTTGAATTTGGAGGAACTGGTTCGTGTGCCTGCGGATCAGGTATATGAAAAGATCGAATATGTGGGCAATGCCCAAGTGGTGAGATTGAGGGATGAACTTCTTCCGCTGGTGCGGCTGGCGGATGTGATTGGTCTTGAGCGAACCTATTATTGTCATAAAACCGGACAACGCAAAAAAGACCATCGGCTGAAAATTGCAGACAGAAGATCTTCAAAAAAACCGTTTGTTAATTTTATGAAAAAGCCCGATGCTCTGACGACTCCTGCCAAGAGCCCTTTGAAAGAGACAGAAGCAGAAAGGCGTGATGCCTGTTGGACGGACAGACGTTCCCATGTGTCCAGCGCCCTGAATATCACAGTGGTGTCCACCGGCACCATGAAATATGGGCTGATTGTGGATGCCCTCCATGATTCTGAAGAGATTGTGGTGAAACCCCTGGGCCGTCATTTACAAAAATGCCGGGCCTATGCCGGGGCCACCATTATGGGGGATGGCCGGGTTGCTTTGATCCTGGATGTGGCAAATATTGCCGATATGGCAGGCCTTCTGCCGGTTGAAGTGCCCGGGAAACGCCCGGGAGATGAGGCATCCAGAGATGAGAAATCTGAAGGGCACGTGGTGCAGTCCCTGCTCACGTTCAGGGGAGCCCCCCATGAACCGTTTGCCGTTCCTTTGCATCAGGTGGTGAGAATTGAGAAAATTGCCTCTTCACACATGGAAATCCTGGGGAAGATGCGGGTGGTGCAAAATCGAGGGAAAACTTTGCCTCTGTTTGCCGTGGATGATGTGGCCGATGTTACCCCCATTAAGTTTGGGGATACCTTTCTGGTCATTGTGCTTGAAATGGGGGGCCGGGAGGTGGGATTGCTTGCCGCAGGCCCGGTGGATGCCGTGGATACCCATGAGTCAATTGATGAAATCACATTGAGACAACCGGGTATTCTGGGATCTGTGCCCATTCATGGCCACACCACCATGGTGGTGGATATTAATGAAATTGTGAAGCAGGCTTCTCCCCCCCAGGCAGGGACCATTGAAGCCGTGGGTGCCCCCCCTGGGGATGTCGAAAAACAGGGGGATATGATTTTGGTTGTAGAAGATTCAGGTTTCTTTAGAAATCAGATTAAAGCATATATAGAAGAGGTGGGGTACCAGGTGATCACCGCCGAGGATGGCCAGGTGGCCCTGGATCTTATCGCCTCCCATGCCCATGAACTTTTATTGGTGGTGACGGATTTGGAAATGCCCCATGTGGACGGCTTTACCCTGACCCGAACCATCAAAGAGACCCCCCAATATGCCCATTTGCCAGTCATTGCCCTTTCTACCCTGGCCGATGATAGTGATATGGCAAAGGGGGATGCTGCGGGGGTGGATGATTATCAGATAAAACTGGACCGGGACGCACTTTTAAAAAGCATTGAAACGCATATTCTTAGAACTAAAAAGGAGCCAAGGTAATGAAATCTGGAAACTGGGGACTGAAGGTGAAATTTATTGTTGCGCTGCTTGCAGTGGGGGTGATTCCCTTTGTGGTTCTGGGCATTGTTTCCCATAGAGCCGCAGTAAATGCGTTGTCAGACCAGGCACTCAGCCAATATAAAAGCATCCGGGATTTAAAGAAAAACCAAATTGAACTATTTTTTTCCGAGCGCATGGGGGATGTGGATATGCTGGCCCGTACCCCCTATGTCGTTGAAGCAGTAAAGGCCATGAAATATGCTTTTGAGCTGGAAGGAGATGCCCCCGGGACCGGGTTCAAAGGGCAGGGGGACGGCAGGTTTGATGCACCCGCGGCCTATCATATCGTGCATGACGGCTATTATGACCTTTTAAACTACCACATGAAGTATCATGGGTATTATGACATCTTTTTCATTGATGCCGATGAGGGAGATATCCTTTTCTCCGTCATTAAGGATCCAGATTTTGGTCAGCAGGTAACCTCCTCCCTTAAAGAGGTGTGGCAATCGGCGATTAAAGGTCAGTTGGCCGTATCTGATACCAAGCTTTATGCCCCATCAGGGAATATCCCGGCCCAGTTTGTGGCTGCGCCGATCAAAGAAAACGGCCGAATCATAGGGGTTGTGGCCATCCAGATCTCCATTGATAAGATTACCGATATCATGTCCGAAAGGGCTGGCATGGGGACATATGGAGAGGTGTATCTGGTGGGTTCAGATAAATTGATGCGTTCCAACTCATTTCTGGATGCTGAAAACCGTTCGGTCATGGCCTCTTTTTCCCATCCCCAACAGGGACGGGTTGATACCCAGCCCGCCCGGGAAGCCCTGGCCGGTAAAACTGGAGAGATGATTACGCTGGATTATAACAATGATGAAGTGTTATCGGCTTACACACATTTCGAGGTTGGGGATACAACCTGGGCCATTATCGCTGAAATCCATAAAGCAGAAGCCCTGGCTGCGGTTTCATCACTACAGAGAACCATGGTAATTATTGCCATTGTGGGCATTGTATTTATTATACTCTTTGCCTTTTATTTTGCCGGCACCATTACCCGTCCTATCCAGTTGGGAACCACTTTTGCCCAGGAGATGGCCAAGGGCGATTTTACCCAGACCCTGGACATTGATCGTAAAGACGAAATCGGTGTGTTGGCTGGTGCATTGAATGAAATGGTCAGCACCCTTCGCACCCTTTTTAAAGAGCTGGCCCAGGGGGCTGTGACATTGTCCAGCTCTTCCACTGAGTTGTCTGCCATCTCTAACCAGATGACGGCGGGTTCTGAACAAACCTCCCTTCGATCCTCCGGGGTTGCCTCCGCTGCCGAGGAGATGAGTGCCAATATGACATCCGTTGCCGCTGCAACAGAACAGGCCTCCACCAACATGAATATGGTGGCTGCGGCATCGGAACAGATGACCGCCACCATCAGCGAAATTGCAGAAAGCGCAGAAAAGGCACGTGCCATTACCTACACGGCGGTGATCGAAGCAAAGGAGGCCTCAGATACCGTGGATCAGCTGGGCCATGCCGCAAAGGAGATTGGCAAGGTCACCGAGTCCATCACGGAAATTTCCGAACAGACCAACCTGCTGGCCCTTAATGCCACCATTGAAGCGGCCCGGGCCGGGGATGCAGGTAAGGGGTTTGCCGTTGTGGCCAATGAGATCAAGGAGCTGGCAAAGCAGGCGGCCCAGGCCAGTGATGAGATTAAGAAAAAAATTACCGGGATACAGGATTCCACCCAGGGGACCGTGGCACAGATCGGACAGATTAGTGGGGTAATTAATCAGGTCAATGAGATTGTCTCCACCATTGCCGCTGCCGTGGAAGAACAGTCTGTGACCACCCGTGAAATAGCTGGCAACGTTACCCATGCGGCCCAGGGCATGGCAGAGGTGACAGAAAATGTGGTTCAAAGCTCAACGGTGGCCGCTGAAATAGCCCGGGATATTGCCGAGGTAAATCAGGCAGCAGCGGAGATCTCCACCAGCAGTGCCCAGGTCAGTGATAGTGCCGAATCCTTGAGCCAACTGGCAGAAACCCTGAAGGTCAGTGCTGACAGGTGCAAGGTTTAACATATAACCTGTAATCGGGAGAAAGTGTGCTTAGTGGACAGATTTTTTGTCCCTGCGCTTAGGGGACAGATTTTTAAATCTGTCCCCACCTCCGCTGGCGTTATAAACCTGTACCCGGGAAAAAGAGGGGACATGCAAGAAAACTCAAAAATAAGTCAGATGGGAAAGGTGACCACCTTTTATGTGAATGGAGCCCTGTGCGGCATTGAAATCCTCACCATTCAGGAGGTCAACAAGGTGACGGATATCACGCCGGTTCCCCTGGCGCCGGACCATGTCAAAGGGGTTATCAACCTGAGAGGTAAAATTGTCACCCTTATTGATCTTGGCAGCCGGTTGGGACTCTCTTCCGATGATGCGGATTTTCTTGTCGGTAGACGAAATATCATTGTTCATTCCCAGGGAGAACTTATCGGGCTTCTGGTGGATCGGGTGGGGGAGGCTCTGGAGGTGGACTGGAATGAAATGGTACCTCCTCCGGGTAATATCCAGGGCGTTCAAGGACGCTATTTTAAGGGGGTCATTAAAAGGGAAGAGGGTCTCATTGGGGTGCTTGATGTGGAAGAGGTGCTTAAATGAGCCCGCCTGAACAACTTCGTGTACTAGTGGTTGATGATTCTGTTGTTTACCGAATGATGGTTTCTGAGGTGCTCTCCGGTGTTGCCAATATCCAGGTGGTGGGTACGGCCCACAACGGAAAGGCGGCGTTGGCCAAAATAGCTTCTTTGACTCCTGATTTGGTGACCCTGGACATTGAGATGCCTGAGATGGATGGATTTGAGGTGCTGGCACTCCTGGCAGAGCAGTTTCCCCAGGTGGGGGTTATCATGCTCAGCGGTACTGCCGGGCAAGGGGGCAAGCGTACCATTAAGGCACTTGAACAGGGGGCTTTTGATTTTGTTGTGAAGCCCCAGAAAGAGAATCTGGAGGAGAATCGAAAAAATCTAGAACAACATCTCATCCCCATATTGAGATCTTTTGTGCGGATAAGGAATATTCAATCCATTTTAAGCGGAAAGCAGCCATCTGCCCCCCCTGGCCAGGAAAAACATCGCCCTGGGAAAAAGGGTTCAATGGGGCCGGGTAAGGAGATGAAAAATGGAGTTGGATCTGGAAAAGCTGCAAAATCTCAGGTGGTGGCCATGGGGGTGTCAACGGGGGGACCTGTGGCCCTGGGCAAAGTGTTGCCCCTGTTCCCCGGAGATATTGGGGTGCCCATTTTGGTGGTTCAACACATGCCTCCGGTATTTACCCGGGCCCTGGCTGAGAGTCTGGATAAAAAATGTGAGATTCTTGTCAAGGAGGCCCAAGACGGAGAGTCCTTGGTGGCAGGTACTGCATACATTGCGCCGGGGGGCCATCACATGAAGGTGAGCCGGGAGCCGGGGGGAAAAAAAATAATTAAAATCACAGATGATCCCCCGGAAAACGGGTGTAAACCCTCGGCGGATTATCTTTTCAGATCCGTGTCAGATCATTTTGGGCCCCATGCCACTGGGGTGATCATGACCGGCATGGGATATGATGGTGCAGAAGGCTTAAAACAGATGAGGCACAACGGTGCAAAGGTCATTGCCCAGGATGAAAAGAGCAGCACAGTGTTTGGCATGGCAAAACGTCCCATTGAGTGGGGCCTTGTGGATGCGGTGGTTCCCCTGGAGCAGCTGGCAGTTGAAATCTTAAAGACAGTGGGGGGGGAAAAAAAACGTGCAAGGATGTCGGTTGTGGGAAAAGGTGCGGAGACATCTTCCCGGAAGCTGTAATTTATGAATAAAATAGCGCCAGCAGAATCTGCCCTTCTTTCCAGATATATTTGTGAAGTGTCCGGGATTAATATTGATCCCGCCAAAGCCTACCTCTTTGAGACCCGGCTGGGCGGATTGCTTAAAGAACTGGATGTCTCTTCCTATGGGGATCTGCACCGCCGGGCCAGGGCAGATGGAACCAAAAAGCTTGAGCAGCAGATTATTGATCGCATTTCCACCAATGAAACATTGTTTTTCCGGGATGCAAAACCCTTTGAGCTGTTGCGGCATAAGATCCTTCCTGATCTCATTGACAAAAGAGCCCCCCGGTACCGGGGGGGGCTGCCCATCCCCCTTCGAATTTGGAGTGCCGCCTGTGCCACGGGCCAGGAGATTTACAGCATCGCCATTGTATTAAAGGAGCTGTTGCCCAATTTAAAACAGTATAACATCCGGCTTCTGGCAACGGATATTTCGGGTAAGGCCGTTGCCAGGGCGAGTTCTGGTCGTTTTAATAAATTTGAAATGGGGCGGGGGCTGCCCGGGGATAAGCAGCAGAAATATTTTACGCTCCAGGGGAACGAATGGCAGATTAATGATGAGATCCGTGCCATGGTCTCCTTTCGCAAGATGAATTTACTCCACCCCTTTGTGGGCCTGGGAAAATTTGATATTATTCTGCTGCGAAATGTGGCTATCTACTTTAATGTTGAAACCCGTAAAAAGGTGTTTGAAAAGATCGGTGGTGTTCTGGAAAATGATGGATATCTGATCATTGGTGCCACGGAGTCTCTCACCGGTATCTGTCCTGATCTGGTGTCCAGACGATACCTGAAATCAATTTTTTATCAACCTTTAAATAGTCCTTGAAAGTTGCATTCATGATTCTATAAAGGGAGTCAGCTTGTATAGAGGGTTAGGCCTGGCTTATGGGCATCATTTGTGGGAACTTCCCAGCTTGCATAGATTGGGATTAATAACGCCCTTAAGCCAAGCTTGACAGCGTTTTTTCAACTTTGAGGAGGTAATGGAGTTTTA
>Ga0307987_1000480_pt1 | contig 24085 bp, 22 predicted proteins | sample EllFjometagen181_FD_203157 | JGI IMG/M metagenome (GOLD analysis project Ga0307987, IMG submission 203157) | Marine microbial communities from Ellis Fjord, Antarctic Ocean - #181 | ecosystem: Environmental > Aquatic > Marine > Unclassified | place: Southern Ocean | collected 2014-10-08 | reverse complement strand
GGAATGAAGACCAGGCCCCCATTAACTGGACACGAAACCAGTGGTTTATCATTGCCAATAGGGACAGTCTCCGCCATGATTTCTACCATTGTTTCCTGGAAAAAACCCTGGATCAAAACCAGAGTCTAACAGACAAAGAAAAAGAAATTTACGATATCATAAAAACGGATAATTAAGGAGGTGACCCATGACAGCCATGAAGAAAACTACCCATTTTGATGGATTCTCCAACGAAAGCGACCACACGATTTTCAATCTGGAAGGAGATTTTGGTGCCCATCATTATGAAAGGATCAACCTGGTGGTCCGCCATGCCAAGGGATGCTGGCTCACCGATGACAAAGGAAAACGCTATCTGGACTGCCTGGCAGCCTATTCAGCGGCCAACCCGGGCCACCACCACCCCACCATCACCAATGCCGTCATGGACGCCCTCCTCGGAAATTACGCCTCGGTCCTCTCCAATGTGGTGTTTACCGACCCCCTGGGGATTTTCCTGTCCGAAACTGCCAAATTTGCGCCCCAAATGGGCCCCCGGTTTGGTAACCACGGCAACAAGGTGTTGCCCAAAAACGGGGGGGTTGAGTCCGTTGAAACCGCCATTAAAGCCATGCGATATTATGGATTCAAAGCAAAGGGTATCCCCGACGGACAACAGGAAATCATTGTTTTTGACAATAATTTCCATGGCCGGACCATTTCCACGGTTTCCTTTTCTTCCAGCAAAAAATACAAAGAGGGCTTTGGCCCCCTGACCCCGGGATTTGTCTCTGTGGAATTCGGTGATATAGACGCGGTAAAAAAGGCCATCACCCCCAACACCTGTGGTATCCTGGTGGAACCTTTCCAGGGGGAAGGCGGTATGAAAATTCCGCCCAAGGGTTTTCTCAAAGGATTAAGAAACCTGTCCGATGCGAATGATCTTCTCCTGGTCTGTGATGAAATCCAGGTAGGCCTGGGCAGAACCGGGAAAAAATTTTGTTTTGAGCATGAAGATATCGTTCCCGACGGAGTGATCCTGGGCAAAGCCCTTTCCGGGGGACTGGTTCCCCTGTCCGTGTTTATCACCAATGCCAAACTCATGGACATGATTTTTTCCAAGGGCTCTGACGGGTCCACATTCGGGGGTTACCCCCTGGCCTGTGTGGCAGGGACGGCCTCCTTAAAAGTTTTTGAAGAGGAACACCTGGCCGAGCAGTCTGCCCGAAAGGGCAAAATTCTTAAGGCCAGAATCCAGGAGATTGCCGACCGATCCCCCCATGTCAAAGAGGTCAGGGGAAAAGGGCTTTTCATCGGCATTGAGGTAAAAGAAGGCAATGCCATGGAATTTTGTCAACGACTGCTCAAACTCGGCCTGATTGCCAATGACAGCCATGGCCACACCATCCGAATTTCTCCGCCCCTGGTTATCAACGAGGAAGAAATGGATTTTATGGTCACCCAGCTTGAAAAGGTATTGGTGGATTAGAGACAAGGCAAAGAACCGGAAAAAGGGAAAGCCTTAACGGCTTTCCTTTTTTTTTGTCTATCGATACCCTTTCAGCTTAGGACCGCAGACAAAATGTCTTGACAACTTAACATATTTTTTTTAAGATCCTTATCGTTGATGATAACATCCTAAAAGGAAAATATGCTTAATCCGAGGTCACCTATTCCCCTGTATCACCAGCTTGCCGATATTCTTTTGGAACGGATACGATCGGGCACCTATAGCCCTGGTCAGATGATCCCTTCGGAAACAGGTCTTGCAAAACAATACCGGATTGGCCGCCCCACGGTCCGCCAGGCCATGGACACCCTGGTGCAAAAAGGACTGATCCAGCGCAAAAGAGGGTCCGGCACCTTTGTCAAACAACCCGCCCCCCAGGTGGACTTGTTTTCCCTGGCAGGCACTTCCCAGGCATTTTTAACCAAGGGGGTTCCCATTGAAACAAAGATCATTACGCCCATGGCCTCTATAGAAATAAGTCGCAACCCGGAAAATCCCTTTAACAATCGAACCGCCTTTTTCCTGTCCCGCCTGACCCTGACCCGGGATAACCCGGTGCTGCTGGAAGATATCTACCTGGACCCGGAACTATTTATGGGGATTGATCGAATGGATCTTGCGAACAAATCCCTGGCCCAGGTCGTGTCCGATCACTATTTCCTAACGCCTGAAACCGGGACCCAGCAGTTCAAGGTTGAAACCCTGAATTTAGAACGGGCAAAATGGCTGGCACTTTCGCCATCAGACCCTATTCTTACGGTAAAAAGAACCTTAAATTTCCCCCAGGCCCCCAATGGAATTTTTTCCATTCTTTTTTGCAAGACTGACGTGTTTGATTTTTCCCAGACCATCCGATCTGAGGGTCTGTCCGGGGGATACCCCATATGAATCCTTCTCCCTTTTTGCATCCCACAAGGAGTATGAACCCATGAAAAACCGCGGATATTACGGTGACTTTGGCGGTGCCTTTTTGCCCGAGATCCTGGTGGCCACCTTTGATGAACTGGAAGCCCAATTCGAAGCCATTAAACTCGACCCCACCTTCTGGGACACCTACGTAAAGCTGATGTCCTCCTATTCGGGCAGGCCCACCCCCCTGACCTTGGCACAGAACCTCACCGATCATTTTGGCGGGGCAAAGATCTACATCAAACGCGAAGACCTGAACCACACCGGTGCCCACAAGGCCAACAACGTCATGGGCCAGGGGCTTTTGGTCCAGAGAATGGGGAAAAAGCGGGTCATTGCCGAAACCGGCGCCGGCCAGCACGGGGTTGCCTGCGCCACCATGGCGGCCAAATTCGGATTTGACTGCACCATTTACATGGGAGAAGTGGATGTGATCCGCCAACGGCCCAATGTTTTCTGGATGGAGCAATTGGGCGCCACCGTGATTCCGGTGACAGACGGCACCCGAATACTCAAGGATGCCATTAACGAAGCCTTCAGGGACTGGGTCACCCACATGGACACCACCCATTATGTGCTGGGAACAGCCTGCGGCCCCCATCCCTTCCCGGAAATGGTCACCTATTTCCAATCCATCATCGGCTTAGAAGCCAGACTTCAGATTTTAGAGATTGAAAATAGGCTGCCCAAGCGGGTCTATGCCTGTGTGGGCGGCGGATCCAATGCCATGGGGCTTTTTTCCGGATTCTTAAATGATCCCGTGGAACTTGTGGGGGTGGAAGCCGGGGGCAAGGGACTTTCCACAGGACTTCATGCCTCCCGCCTCAAGGCCGATGATGCCAGCCCCGGCATTGCCCAGGGGTATAAAACCTATTTTCTCCAAAACAATGACGGCCAGATGCGAGAGACCCACTCCATTTCTGCAGGCCTTGATTATGTGGGGGTCTCCCCCATCCTGGCCGACATGCACGATAAGGGCCTTGCCCGGTTTGAGTCTGCCACGGATGACGAAGTCATTGCCGCCCTGAAACTCACCATGCAAAAAGAAGGGATCATTCCGGCCCTGGAATCCTCCCATGCCTTTGCCCATGCCTTTAAAGAAGCCCCACAATTGTCAAAGGACGATATCATTATCATCAACCAGTCCGGCCGGGGGGACAAGGATATTTTCACCGTGGCCGATGCCATTGACGATCCCAAATGGAAAGAATTCATAATAACAAAGGCAGAACAATACCATGCTTGAATCCTATATCGACCAACAGCTTCAAACCAAAGAAATTTTGTTGATGACCCATATTGTCATGGGATATCCCGATTTTGACACCTCCTACGAAATTGTCCGACAGATGGTGGAATCAGGCGTGGACCTGATGGAGCTCCAGATCCCTTTTTCCGAGCCCATGGCCGACGGCCCCGTGATATTGAGAGCCAACCAGAAGGCGATTGAGGGCGGGTCCACGGTGAAGCGCTGTTTTGACTTTGCAAAGCGGGTTGCCCAGGATTTTTCCATTCCCTTTTTGTTCATGAGTTATGCCAATATTCTGTATAAATACGGCATGGAGCCCTTTTCAGACCAGATGGCAAAGCTCAACCTGAAGGGGGCCATTGTGCCGGACCTGCCCCCGGAAGAGGGAAAAGACTATCTGGCGGCCATGGCCAAAAACAACCTGGCCCCCATCTATATTTTTTCCCCGGAAACTTCCAATGAGCGAATGGCCTATATTTCCAAGGTTGCCAAAGGGTTTGTTTATTGCCTGGCCAGAAAAGGGGTAACGGGAAAAACCACCTCTTTTTCAACTGACATCGCCGATTATCTCAGCCGGTGTAAAAAGGCCACCCCCCTCCCCCTGGCCGTGGGGTTCGGGGTAAAAGACAAGGCGGATATCGATTTCTTAAGGGCAAATGCCGACATTGCCGTCGTCGGTTCCCAGACCATCCGGGTGGTCGAAGAAAAAGGGGTAGAAGCCACGGGAGATTTTATTCGCAGCCTGTTATAGAAATGTCATCCACTATAAAGGGGGTGCACCGAACCGCCACAGATTGCTTTTTTACCCAGATCCTGGCCATGGGGACGGCATCTCCATCGATATTGGTCATGTTTGACAATTCCTCGGCAAATCCGATATCTTCAATTTTAAATTCATAGTAAAACGTACTGGTTGTAAAGGGATCTGCAATTAAAAGGATCTTTTCTTTTTCGATGGGGTGTTTTCTGGGAGAGCCAGAAAAAGGAATATGGGTATGCCGGTCCAAATTTTTGGGTTTGGCATAGGTCTGAATCTCAAATTTTTCTTTTACATCCACAATGTGTGTAAGGGGCATGGTTTTCCTCCTCGTATAAAAGTGAAGATTCTTTTATTATACATACAAAAACTTGACATATCAATGAATTCTAACCAAATATTTTCCATCGTCCTGCGCCATTATCAAATCACACTGCCACCCGTGAAATGCAGCATAATGGGCAAGGGTAACCGTGTCGATATAGAGCCATTCAAAGGGGTCTCCCTTGATATCCTTGTAGCCCATGGTAAACTCGGTCTCCCCATAATACCCTCCCTCCTGAACGATAATTTCATCATTGCCGTAAAAGGATGCAAGATCGGTGGAATCTGCAAGGACTTGCCCCCCTGCCCTTAACAAGGGCTTTATACATTGGAAAAACAGATTCAATCCGTCCAGGGTCCCACAAATACCAAGGCCGTTCATCAGCATGAGCAGGGTATCATATGTTTGATTTTCAAGGGCAAAAAGACTGTTGTGACAGCGATGCGCCACCTTTCTCTTCGCCATCACCTCAATACAGCCAGGAGAGATATCCAGGGCCACCACCTCCTTGTTGCGTTCCTGGAGATAGAGACTGTGGCAACCGCTGCCGGCACCCACATCCAGAATCCTTCCTTGACATAATGCCAGGGCCTTAAGTTCAATGGGGCTCATTTGATCTGCCCCACGGAACATGATCCTGCCACTCATTTGCGACATCTCCAGCAGGGGACACGCAACGGCTACAGCGGCCTGTTTTTTGCCATTCCAATAGTCCAGCAGCATGGCACCCAGGGGATCTTTTTTTGACTCTAAAACAGATGTCTGCATAAAAATTTTTGCTTTTATTTCCTGTCTATTAAGATAAAACCACCATTCCCTCTATATTACCATAGGTTTCGGAAAAAGCATAACCAGGTCTGCCTTTATTCACACCCAGCCGTTCACTTCCTGTGCCGACAAATAATGGCGTCAATAAAATATTTTTACTTTCAAAACATTCTTTATTGATTTTGTCGAAAACACCTATTATACATCATTGTAAAGTATAATTTTCCATAGGTGTGGGGCACAAATAGATGTTCAATCCGTTACAGAGGAGAAGTACGATGATGCGATACATGATTTTTACATATTCCCTTGCAATTATTCTGATTACAGGCAACTCCCTGATTTTTGCCCAGGAAGATGTGGACAAACTCCAATTACCAACCGGAACTATGACACTTACAGCGCCGGCACACTCACAAACAAAGAAGTCGCCGGTTGTGTTCCCCCATTCAACCCATTTTCAATTTTCCTGCAACAGCTGTCACCACGAATGGGACCAGGCAAGCCCGGTGGAAGGCTGTGCATCTGCTGGCTGCCATGAAAAATTATGGGCCTCGCCCCCGGGCACTACCCCCTTGGGGGAAAAACGGATAAAATCGCTTACCGGCGCCTATCACAAAGTCTGCCGGGATTGTCATCGCAGTGAATTGGAAAACCTTAAAAACCAGGGAATGTCCACACAAAAGGCCATGTCCCGGCTTACAGCGCCCATCGCCTGTGAAGAATGCCACCCTGCAAATCCTGGGGCCGAGGAAAATTCAACGGATTCCCTTGAGATACCCCTTGGCACATTAACTCTGACGGCCCCGGAAGGCAGTGAGGCAAAACGGCCTCCGGTTGAATTTCCCCATGGAGGACATTTTGACTATTCCTGTCAAACCTGCCACCATGAGTGGGATGGTGAAAGTCCCGTTCAAAACTGCACCACATCCGATTGCCATGATCAATTGGAAGCCGACGAAAAAACCAGAAATATTAATGATGAAAGAAACAGTCTGTACTTTCTGACAGCTTACCATAAAGCCTGCATCGAATGCCACAGAGACCTTCGTAACCAGAGAGAGGACCTTGAAAACTCCGGCATCACCGATGAGAGCATCCTGCCGGCATACGGCCCCCTTGCCTGTAACGAATGCCATACCGATAGCTAAAATTCCCCTTAAGACAGCCGGTCCTTAAAAGAACCGGCTGTCTTTTGTTCCGGGCGGTGTGTTTCATTCTCCTGGGGATGTTCCTGGTTTCCACTTAAAAGAACAAAAACACCCAAGATAGCTGAGAGTATGGATGCCGTGAATATCCCGACCTTTGCAACCTGAATCACCTGGGGATCTGAAAAGGCAAGGTCGGCAATAAAAATAGACATGGTAAACCCGATCCCCGCCAGTAAGGCAGCCCCATAGATATCGCGAAAGCAGACACCTTCGGGAAGAACTGCCAGTTTCAGCTTGATAACCAGATGGCTGAAAACAGAAATACCGATAAATTTCCCCAGTACAAGCCCGGCAATGATGCCAAGGGAGACCGGGTGCAATACCATGTCCATGATATTGCCTTCAATGAGAACCCCTGCAATGGTCGCATGAACGCCTGAAAAAAAGAAGAGCGCCATGAGGCCGTCATTGACCCAGTGGTGAAGGGAAAAGTTAAAATCACCAAAGTTTGTACCCACACGAATCTCATGGGTCAGGTAGTGGTAAGCATCATAAAAAGAAGAATTTGCCCAGAAAACAGCAACCAGGGTAGCTATAATCAAAAGGATTCCCCCCAGGGTCTCCTGTCTTATGAACTTTGATATCCTGAAAGAGGATACAGAGGTTTCATTTGCTGGTATCAATTTTTATTTCCTTCCATGCTTTTTACTTTTTAAGATTAACCACAGAGTCCTAATATCAAACTAAATAAAAAACCCTGGAAAAGTCAATAAAAATACCATTTCCCATATCATGAACCAAAGCGACCGGATCACAGTTTATCCTTGTTAAAAAGGCAGGAGATAAAACAAGATATTGACAATTTATTAAAAAATAGGTCACATTGGTCAAAATAAGGAGATAAATACCGAAGAGACAACTACATATATGGTAACGACTATTTAAAGATATGAATATGCTGACAGATCTGGAAAAAAAAATAATTGCCCTGCTTCAAACCGATATTCCGGTCGTAAAACGGCCCTTTCTTGCAATGGCCGAAAAAATCGGTATCACGGAAGAGCAGTTTTTAAAGGTGCTCAATGATCTCAATGACCAGGGAATGATTCGCAGATTTGGTGCCACCATCAAACACCAGAAATCAGGATTCAAGGCCAATGCCATGGTGGCCTGGAAAGTGGAGGAAGAGCAGGTAAAACGAGTAGGAAATATCATGGCCACCTTCGGGGAAATCACCCATTGCTATAGAAGAGATCCAGCCCCTGGATGGGAATATAATTTATATACCATGGTCCATGCGGGAGATGAAGCGGGCTGTCATGCCATTGTTAAAAAAATATCCCAGGCCGTGGGAGAAAAGAACTATACCCTGCTGTTCTCCCGACAGGAACTGAAAAAAACATCCATGAAATATTTTGAAGACTGATCCCCCCCATATCCTTTGTGTAAACCCCTGGATCCATGATTTTGCCGCCTTTGACTTCTGGGCGAAACCCCTGGGACTTTTGTCCCTTGCCGCCATCCTGAGGGAAAACGGCCTGAAAATCAATTATATAGACTGCCTGGATCGGTTTCACCCCAAACAAGACCAGCCAGCCAAGGTTCAATGGGACGGCAGGGGCCCTTTCAAAAAAACCCCCTTCCCTTTCCCCGAAGAGATTCAGGCTCAGTTACCGGAGGTGGGCCAGCCCTTTTGCCGGTATGGTATTGACCCGGAGTGGTTCTGCCAGGATCTTAAAAACACCCCCCGGCCCGATCTTATCTTTGTGACCTCGCTGATGACCTATTGGGCCACCGGGGTCAGGGAAACCATCGAAAAAATAAAACAGGTGTTCCCAGGGGTACCGGTGATCCTGGGGGGAATCTATGCAACTCTTTGCCAGGACCATGCCATCTCCCATTCCCTTGCAGACCGGGTGATTGCAGGCCCGGGAGAATCCTGCCTCAAATCGCTTGTCAAGGAATTTACCGGGTTTAACCTTGGGTTCATTCCAGACCCCGATGACCTGGACACCTCGCCCTTTCCGGCCCTGGATTTACAGCACCACCTGGCCTATGCCCCCATCATGACATCAAGGGGATGCCCCTTCGCCTGCGAGTATTGTGCCTCTTCTTTTTTGGAACCGACACACCGGCGTCGGTCACCGGATAATGTATTCAAAGAAATCCAACACTGGCACAGGGAATATGGGATTAAAAATTTTGCCTTTTATGATGACGCCCTGCTGGTGAAAGGAAACTCCCATGCCTTTCCGCTGTTTGAGCAACTCATTGATTCAAAGATGGAGGTGAATTTCCATACCCCCAATGCCGTCCATATCCGGGGAATCACCCCAAAGGCAGCAAGTCTCATGTTCAAAGCCGGTTTTAAAAGCATTCGCATGGGGCTGGAAACCACCGATTTCTCCCGGGACCGGCACCACGACATCAAGGTCAGGGAAGATGAATTTTTCATGGCTGTCGAAAACCTGAAGTCCGCAGGGTTTGACCCCAAACAACTGGGGGCTTATCTTCTCTGCGGCCTGCCCAACCAGGATCTTGAAGAAGTAGCAGCCTCCATGGCTCTTGTAAAAAAAACAGGGATTCTTCCGGTACTGGCCTATTACACCCCCATCCCCCATACCCCCATGTGGGCGGATGCCGTTAAAAAAGCCCGGTTTGACATTACCAGACACCCGGTGTTTACCAATAACACCCTATTCCCCTGTGTCCGGTCGGAGAAAGATCTCAATCGCATTTCCCAATTGAAAAACATGAAAAATTAGGATATACCCCTCTCAGATTTGTTAGAATTTTATTAGGCGTTATATTGAACGAATAAAAACAGGCAGAATCTAAAAGAGGGGCCACGTGGATTTATTCAATATTTTGATCCAGACTTTGGGCGGGTTGGGCATGTTTATCCTGGGCATGAAGATGATGACCGAGGGACTCCAGGCAACTGCCGGTCAAAAGATAAGAAGTATTCTTGAGGCAATCTCCTCAAACCGATTCTTAGGATGTCTCACCGGTGCCGGGGTAACCGCCATGGTTCAGAGTTCCTCTGCCACAACCGTGATGCTCATCGGATTTGTGAGTGCCGGGATCATGGGATTTGAACAGGCAATCGGCGTAGTTATCGGTGCCAATGTGGGCACCACCATCACAGGTCAGATGATTGCCTTTAAATTGACAAAGGCGGCATTGCCGGCCATTGCCATAGGGGTTGGCCTTAAATATTTTTCCAAACAACGCACCTACCGGCACATCGGTGATATTATCCTGGGATTTGGTCTGCTCTTCTACGGTATGACCGTCATGAAACAGGGGCTTGCCCCCATAAAATCCGACCCCCAGTTTATTGCTTTTTTTACAACCTTCACCACGGATAACCTTGGGGGAATGCTACTGTGTGTAGCCATGGGCGCTATTTTGACAGTGGCGGTTCAATCTTCATCCGCCACGGTGGGTCTGACCATGACCCTGGCCACCGCAGGACTCTTAACCTTTCCAACGGCCCTGGCCCTGGTACTGGGGGAAAATATCGGCACCACCATCACGGCACAACTGGCAACCCTTGGATCTAAAAATGCCGATGCCCACCGAACTGCCAATGCCCACACCATCTTTAATGTCGTTGGGGTGGGTATTATTCTGGCCATTTTTCCCTTTTTTGTCACCATTGTCCAGACAATGACCCTGAAGATGGGTGCAGGGCCTGTGGGTCAGCTGGTGGACAACGAATATATCAATTCAGCACGGTATATTGCCAACGGGCACACCCTCTTTAATCTTATTAATGCCCTGGTTTTTCTGATTTTTCTGCCAAAGCTGATACAACTGACCCTTTTCATTTCTCCGAAAATAAAGAAATCAAAGGAGCGATACCCCTTGCCCACCTTTGATACAACATTTATTGATTCGCCCATTGGTGCCCTTGCCAAGGTCAAGGGACACATCATCCAAATGTCTAAGTTTGCCCACATGAACCTGAAAAAAACCTCGACCTGTCTCAAAGAGCGGGATGATGATATTTTAGGGGAAAGAGATGCCGTGGAGGAGCACCTGGATTCCTGCCAGAAGGTCATTATCAAATATTTGACCACCATCTCCCAGGGGGAGATTAATGCCCCCGAGGCAAAGGAAATTTCCGAAATGATGAGAATCGTCAACAACATAGAACGGTTGGGAGATTCCATGGAAAATGTGTCTAAAATGCTGGAACGGATCTATGACAAAAAAATTGAATTCAGCGATGATGCCAAACAGGATTTAATTGATATCTCAGGCCAGGTGGATATATTTTTTGGACTGGTAATAAACGAAATGAGCGAAACATCAGAGGGATTTTATCAAAAAGCTCTGGCCATGGAAGACCTCATTGACCAGATGCGGGAGGATATGAGATCTAAGCACATTGGACGGTTACGGTTCGATGACTGCTCCGTGGATGCAGGGGTGCTGTTTATTGCCATGGTATCCAACTATGAAAAAATGGGCGATTATTGTTATAATATTGCCACAGGGGTTTCCAGGATAATTTAACATGATAGTCTTTGATCTTGAATGTCTGAACGGGCATATATTTGAAGGATGGTTCGAGGACAAAAAGGATCTTGAAAACCAGCAGGAACAGGGTATTTTAAAATGCCCCGTCTGTGAAACCACCTCGGTTGTGCAAAAACTCTCCCCGATTTCGATTAAGACCTCATCTGCACCATCCAATCAAGCCCGGCAGGCCCTGCGGGCAAACCAGGAAGTGATGGCTGAATTTGCAGAAAAGGTAACCCAATTTGTCGAAAAAAATTATGAAAATGTGGGAACCTCTTTTTCAAAGGAAGCCCTGAAAATGCATTATGGCGCCATTGAACACCGAAATATCCGGGGCACCACCACCACGGAAGAAGAAAAAGTGCTCACCAAAGAAGGGGTTCCCGTGGTCAAAATCCCCCTGGCCAAAAAAGAGAACGAGGATCTCAACTAGCTGATGTTCGGCCAGGTATCGGCAACCTTATAGCCCTGGGGCCAGGGATCCGTGGGAGACCGGTCCAGCTTGCCCGGTTGAATGGTCACGGTATTTTTCCCCTTAATCACCCCGTTTTCTTCGGTCAATGGGGCTGCAATCTGACAAAAGGAGATATGGTTCCATGGGTTTTCCGGGTGGACAAACCCCAGCTGCTCAGTGGCGGCATTGGTAATTTTAATCCCTATTTCTGCCATGTCCCGGGCTTCATCCGGGGTAATTTCAAAACCCAGATCCCGGGCCTCTGCAATCACAAAAGAATCCCCCCCATAGGCAGTGTCCACCACAAGAGTGCCAAGTCCCGCCACCTCCAGAGGGACAGAAAGGCGATGGGCAAAAGAAGGAACATTATGGATAGTCATTTTTTCCACACGGCCCTCTTTGCAGCTGGCAATTGCCTGGATCAGCCCGCCCGGTGCTTCAAGGGTCAGATGTGTTTCCGGTTCTTCCATGGGAATAATTCCGGTTTCAAGGAGCACCGTTGCCACACAGATACTATTGGAACCGGACATGGGCGGGGTGTCCTCGGGTTCCATGATGATCCATCCCATCTGGGCCCGGGGGTTTTTCGGCGGCACCAATAGGTTTACATGGCGAAACACCCCACCCCTGGGTTCGTTAAGCATGAAATTTCTAAGGGTTTTATCCTTTGCAATCCACCGGGACTGCTCCCAGAGGGTATCCCCAGGAGGAGTGGCCACTCCCCCCACAATCACATCTCCGACTTCCCCTTCAGCATGGCAGCTGACCGTATGAATTATTTTTGATGTGTGCATGGCATTTTATCCCTCTTTTTCCAGAACAATGGGGTTCACCACATGGGGCGGGGTCCCGGTTTTATAAAATTCAATGATATTTTCTGCTGCCAGCCTGGACATGCCATTTCTGGCCTCCATGGTACCGGATCCCACATGGGGCAGCACACAGACAGTTTCCATGGACAAAAGGGGGTTGTCCTTTACCATGGGCTCCGGGTTTGTCACATCCAGGCCGGCCCCCCATATTTGTTGTGAAGCAAGGGCCTCAATCAAGTCGGGTTCATTGTGAATGGCACCCCGGGCAGTATTAATAAAAATGGCAGTGGGTTTCATCTGCTTAAAGGTCTCCGCGTTAAAAATCCCGAGGGTTTCAGGGCTTAATACAGAATGGACCGATAAAACATCGCTTCGGGTCAAAAGTTCTTCAAAAGTTACCCAGGAGGCCTTCAGGGATTTTTCCGCCACAGGATTTGGCTGCCGGTTATGATAAATAACCTCCATATCATAGGCATCTTTGCAAAGCTTCGCCATTTTCATACCAATCCGTCCCAGGCCGAAAACGCCTAGGGTTTTTCCCCGAAGTTCCATGCCAAGATTTCCCTTGGGTTTAAAATATCCCCAGTCTCCCTTTAAAATAGTTTTGTGGAGAAAAAACATTTTCCTTGCCGTGGCAATCATGAGGCCAAAAGCGATATCTGCGGTTGCTTCGCTCATAACATCCGGGGTAAATCCAATGGGAATTTTAAGGCGGGTGGCTTCTGCCACATCGATATTGTCATACCCCACGGCAAACTGGGAAATAATTTCAAGGTGGGAGCATTGTTCAAGAAATTCTTTGTTAATCATCTCACTCACGGTGCACAATAGAGCCTGGTGGTTTAATGATAGATCAATGAGTTCCGATGAATACATGGGCCTGTCTTTTGACCATAGCGTCAATTCAAATCCTGCCTGTTCCAATAACGAGATGCCAATCTCTGGAAATTGCCGGGATACCAGCACTTTTTTTGGGGTTTCCATGGAAGGTTCCTTTCTATTTGTCACCTGGGCCTGCCCCCCCCTTTAAATCATCGAGTGGGCACTGCATGAGCAGGACATCAAAGGGCAGGTGATTAAATGTTTTTTTTTCAAAGGGGGTAAACCCCAGGGTTTCATACCAGTTTTTTAAGAGGTCATTTTTTGCGGCAATGGCCTGATTTGCCCTGGAGATGATTTTTGCCACCGACGGGGCATCTGCCGGGGATGCGATTCGTATGCTCATAATTCTGCCTTAAAAAAGTATTCAATCGTTCTTAAGCCACTATTACCTGAGATAGTCTTGGATGTCCATACCCGTTTTAGGGTGATCCTATATAGATTTATACCAAACATTCATGCTCTCTATTCTTCCAGAAATATTTGTGTTGTTTCTCAATCTCCCGCAAAAGTTATAACCTGATTTTTTAAAAGTGATATTCATACCTGGGGATATCGCCCGAGCAATTGTGTATGCTGTTTTTATCTTTTGTTTTTTTAAATCACATTCCATTTGAGCGAGAAGAATTTGAGCAAAACCATTTCCCCGCCACTCGGCAAGTGTCGCAAAATCAGTCAGTTCAGCATTTTTATTATCCATATCCTTTTCTGCGGCTGAGGCACTGATTATTTTTCCATCCGTTTCTATGGCAAAATAATCAACATGTGAATCCATTGTGTCTGCCAGATATGCAGGATCATTAATAGGAAAAGGGTATGAGGCAAATACCTTTTTGTAAATTTCTACCAAACCGGGTATATCCGTCTTATTGCACTTACGTAGAGAAAATCTCTTCTCGAGAAGCGGCAACGTTTTTGTTTCATTTCGTTGCCGGACAATATCCATCATATTTTCCATATCTAAAACGTTAACTTCTGCCCGCTCAGCTTTTAAAAAAAAGCTCATAAAGACAACCGCTTCTTTTCCTGAAAAAAAAGAAGGAATGAAAGCTTCCTCCACATAACCCGCTTCGGCAAATATAGGGCCTAAATGCTCGGGCACTTTTGTAAATATTTTTGAATAATTGTTGTCCTTTGCTAAACAAATAAGGTCACGCGGGTAGGTCATTGATGGATCTGATCCCAATTTGATTAAATGTATACGATCATTACACTTGCCATGTTGAATGATCCCCCCTTTAAAAGTTTCAACGGTATCCGTCATTATTAATCACGCCTTCTCATTCGGGTGCATCCTTTCGTAAAGGAACTCAATGCTTTACCTGCCATTTCCAGTGTTTTAAGGTTGCTTTGGCAATGTCAAAATCAACTTTGTCCGCAATGGCATGCTGGTTCTCTGTAAAATATTATAACTCTCATTTTTTTTCGTGGTTAGCAAGTGATTAACTTGCCTTGGTTACACAGATGCCTTTTGTATCCTTTTTTTATATGGTACTATCTGCCATGATTTTTTTTCCAAAGCTATCCATAACCATCTTTGTATTGTTTTTGTGCACCCCAATTCCTGGTCATCCATTGAAAAAACACTTTCTAGGATAACAGGCAACCACAGTAAAGAAACCATTGGATACGTGAATAAAATAAACAAGGTAAAAGGGGTATTAAAATAATGGAAGCCGGAATCATTATGGCAAATTTTGTATATGCAGTTTTTGGCGTCATTCTTACACTTATTTTTATGCTTTTAGGGTTTAAACTGTTTGATCGCGTAACCCCCTTTGATACATCAAAACAGTTGTCCGACAACAATATTGCTGTAGGGATTGTTGTCGGATCCATTTTTATCGGACTTGGTATTGCCGTTGGACTTGTCATTGGCATGGGACTAAATTAGACCTCTATTTGTATAATTCCAGATATTAAGATAGCAATTTATGAAATATTTCTATCGTTTTTTTGACATCACTTTCGTTTGTTCTCCAATTTACAGGTTCTTGCTACTAAATCAGAAACGCCTTCTTTTCCAAGTTCTCTTAAAGCCGCATAAACGGGGACACCTCTCGCTCTTCGTGACCATTCAGGATTCCAATCAATTTGATCTCTGGCTATTTTATCAGAAGCAATATATTTAAATCAGCTGCATCTAAAACAACAATTTTAGGCCCTTGAAATTCCTTTAAAGCATTTTCAAACTCCGAAATGAGTATTTCACCCTGATCATTTGTATTAATTGCTTGAAACGATTTGTTTCCAAGTCCAAGATAGCGTATCGCACGATCGACAGACCCATGGCGATGCTGACTGGTAAACACTTTAATCGGGGGAGCACCAAAAAGTCCCTCTTGAGCAACAGACCAACCGAGGTTTTTTAACACCTTGTTTCTTGCCGCTGATAGACAGGTAAAATGCGCAAGCTGACAGCCGGTTGTAAATGCGAAAGAACTTTCTCTCGGCAAATCAAGTAATTCCAATATCCATTCACCTGCTGTTTCTTCAATTATACTTGTAGCGGGACTACAGGCATAAAGTGCACAGTTCTGATCCCAGGTACTGACAAGCCAGTCTGAGGCCAATGCAGAAGGAAGTGAGCCCCCAATTACCCAGGCAAAAAATCTTCCATATTAACCCTCCAGGTTTAAAAATGTTTTTATTTTTATATTGTAATCAGTCTATCACTTAAAATTAAATTAACCACCCGAATATTGCTCAATTTTATAGCAATATTCGGGTGGCTATCCGACATTAATTGAATTAGAATATAATAGAAATAGGAGGATAAGAGTGCTATGGTTGATTATTCACAACAAGCAGATGATTATAAAAGGATCGAAGAAGCCATTCATTTTATTGAAGACAATTTTAAATCTCAACCCACACTTGAGCAAATTGCTGACAGTGTCCATTTAAGCAAATATCACTTTAACCGAATATTTAAACGGTGGGCGGGAATCGGGCCTGTTCAGTTTCTACAGTTTATCACGCTGGATTACACTAAAAAAAAATTGGTAACGTCAAAAAGTATATTGGATGCTTCATTAGATGCGGGTCTTTCCGGCCCCAGCCGATTACATGATTTGTTTGTTACATTCGATGCAATGACGCCGGGTGATTTCAAAAAACAGGGTGATGGTCTGAAAATAGCGTATTGTTTTTGTGGTTCTCCCTTTGGCGAATGTTTGATCGCGACTACAGAAAGAGGAATTTGCCATTTTGGGTTCGTCCAAAAAGAAAATAGAGCTGATGCCCTTAATCAATTATATGAAGCATGGCCTGGAGCACTGTTCTGTGAAAATTCTCAACCAATTGATCCTCTCATAAACAGGATATTCAATCTTGATCAGACTGATGAATCTCGCCCATTTAATATTTTGATCAAGGGTACGAATTTCCAAATCAATGTATGGAAAGCATTATTACAAATACCCAGTGGGAATGTAGTAAGCTATCAGGATATAGCCGCATATATAGGCCGTCCAAAGGCATTTAGAGCTGTTGCCAGTGCCATTGCCATCAATCCGGTTGCGTATTTAATACCCTGTCATAGGGTTATTGCTAAATCAGGTAAGATTCACCAATATCGTTGGGGTTCTTCAAGGAAAAAGGCGATTGTAGGTTGGGAAGCAGCAAAAAAAATGGCCATCTAATCTTGATCAAACAGCCGAAGCTGCTGGGCATTCCATCCTACGAACTCCACAATATCACCCCCACCTTTCTTTATGCTCATTCGCTACAATTTCTTTTACCATGGCTGAACAGAGAATCCAATTTGGTTAATTTTTAAACACTCTTACCTGTACACTGTCTAAAAATTAGACAATGCATCAATACAAAACCAGGTTGATAACGCTATCAATATTTCCAAAATAATTGCAAAAAGTGCAAAAAGTATAAAAAGTAATGGCTTTTATCCAAAAATGATTCTTTTTTTCAAATCAAAAAGACTTGGCATACCTTGTGCAAAATATTGTTTTACAGACAACCTGGAGCGACTTTGTTTTAAGGTAACTCCTGTTCAATCGATTCAATATCGCCGGACTAAAAAATGAGTCCGATACTGGTTTGTGATTTTCATATTTCCAACCCACAAGGAATTGTAATGAAACTATATACTATCTTAGCAGTTTTACTATGTTTAGGCGTCTTGGCCTTTTCTCCGGACAATTCTTTTGCATCAGAAAAGGAGGGTCTTCCTGAAATAGAGGACAGATTGTCTGAGAGCCTTGATCTATCGGATCTACTTCACTATGCATATTTGTCAAATCCCTCTATTACAGCTTCACGGGAATCCTGGCAAATCTTTATCGAGAATTATAGGATTGGAAAAAGCTATCCAGATCCCCAGCTCATGACCACGTATTTTCCCAATCCCATTGAAACAAGATTAGGGCCCCAGGACTGGAACCTGACGCTGTCCCAGGCAATTCCCTTTCCCGGGACCTTGTCACAAAAGGGCAAAGTATTGGAGGCCGATGTCAAGATTGCAAGGCTTATGGTGGATAAAACAGTTAAAAATATCGTTACCGCTGTTTCTTCTTCTTATTATGAATTGATTTACATCCAGCGAGCCATTGACGTTGCAACAGCAAACCTGGCTTTAAACCAGAAATTATTGAATATCAGTCACAATGCCTATGCTCAAGACAAAGCTCTTTTCTACGATGTGTCCAAGGCCCGGGCACAGACTGCACAGATTCAATACGACATCATGCTGTTGCAAGAGCTGGAACAAACAGAAAAAACAAAGATTAATACCTTGTTAAACAGGCCCCCCAATGAGACCCTTGGCAAAGCTTTGAATCTTGCCCCAAAACAGGTGGTCTATTCATTGGACGAAATTTATGGCCTCTCCATGATGTACCAGGAAGATAATCTTATTGCCCAGGAAGCCATTCTAAAGTCAGAAGAAGCCATTGAGCTTACCCGATATGAAAATTTACCCTCGTTCAAGTTTGGTCTTTTTTATGCGGGAATAGGCCAGCCGGATGTGGCATCTCCTCTAGAGGATGCCGGGGATGATGCGGTCGGGGTACAGCTGGGTTTAAATCTTCCGTTGTGGTTTGGTAAAAATAAAAGCCGAACGGCAAAAGCAAAGGCTGCAAAAGCAAAAGCAAAGGCTGATAAAACTGTGACCGCTAACAGAACCAAGGCCAGGATCAGCCGCCTCTGGTTTAAGCTTCAAAATTCAAATCGTTTGATTTCCCTTTATGCGAACGATCTGCTGCCCCAGGCCCTTGCATCCGTTACAACATCTGAGACCTGGTTCCGGGAGGGACAGGGGAAATTGGCTGATTTCCTGGAGATCCAGGCAACCGCCTATAACTTTCAACTATCCCTTGAACGGGCAAAGACTGATTATAGCAAGACCCTTGTGCAGCTTGAACAACTGGCCGGAGTAATTCTTGATAGGAAAAGTCCTGACCTTAAAGGAGAAAAGGACCAATGAAAATAATAATAAGCGCTATATTTATTTTAAGTATTTTTTCTATATCACAGGTGTATGCAGATTATGACAGCATGAAAAAAGACCTGGAAGAATACACTCCGCAAAAGAGTTTTGCCATCATAGCCGAGCCTGGTGTTCAAGAAGTGAAGACGGTTCCTGGTGATGCTCCTGGCGTTGCTCCCGGTATTGCTCCCGGTATTGCTCCCGGTATTGCAGAAATTAAAACCTTGAAAAAGAGTTATGAACGAGAAATTTTTGACCCGAACAGCCGGTTTATCAAGCTGGGGGTGGATGAAGAAATTCTTAAACGGCTTTCCGGGATATCTTCTGATCAAGATGCACTCATTAAACATATGGGACAAAGAATCCGCTTGAATGAGATTCGAGTCATTGCCATCTTGCGCAATCCGGCTATCCAGGCCGCTCAAAAAAAAGTGATTGCTGAAATCCAGTCCTTTGATCAGGTCATGAACCTGGACAATACGCTCGAGCAATATGCCTCTTTCACCAAGGCTGTCAATAATAAGGTGGGTCCCCTTAAGGGTAAGGATTCCATTCGAATGATTTATCCTTTTCCAGGGTTGTCCTCTCTTAAAGGCCGTATTGTTCAAAGCCAGGTGGCCATGCTGATGGAAAAGATGCAAATTATTAACAAACAGGTTCTCAGAGATGTCGATAAAGCCTATTGGAATTTTATTTTTGTCGTAAAATCAACAAAGATCACCAGGGAGACAATTGATGCTTTTGAACGTCTTGAGGGTGTCGCCACATCCCTGTACAAAAGTGGTAAAACCAGCTTCCAGGATGTGATCAAGATCAATATTAAGATAGAAGAACTCAAAGAAGATCTGGTTACCTTGAAAGCCAAAAAGAAAAATATAGCAATCCGGATTCTTGAACTTTTAAACCTACCGGCCACCATCCGTTTAGGCGAGGCTATTGTTGCCCCCCAACCTCCCAAAACAGCCGAGGCTGAAGCTCTTTTCCCCATTGCAAGAGAGCACCGCCAGGAACTCAAAGTAATCCGGTTTCAGATCAGCAAACTAACGTCCATGGTGGAAATGTCGGAATCCATGATAGAAGCACCGTTTACCCTGGGATTTTCAACTTCTGAAAATGATATCGTCAGCACAACGGGTACTGACGCCCCGAAAGAGGCTTTTGCCACCAAAACCATGGCGGCCATGAAAAATAACAGCCCTATCAAACCCTTATACGGGTTGGATGAACCCTGGCTTGCGCAAACAAGGCAGAATCTGTCAAGCCTTCGACAAACGCTGCTAACCCAGGAAAATGCCACGACCCGGATGGTGAGAAATGCCTGGTTTAAAACAGACAAAAACCGAAGGGAGTTCAGCTTATATCAAAACAGAATTCTGCCTTTGGCAAAATCTAGCTTGGATGTGTCCACCAGGGAGTACGAAGCCGGGTCCATCCCATTTTCCCAAGCCATTGATTCCTATACCTATTGGCTGAAAGTTAAATTGACCATCGCAAAGAAACAAGCGGACCTTGGCACCTCCTTTGCTGAACTGGAAAATATTGTGGGCAAAAAATTACAAAAGACACAGGGGAAAACTTCATGAAAATAAAAAACGTTGGTTTGACCATTATCTTCACTGCACTGATAACGGGTACAGCCGTTTTTTATATAATGGCTGGCCTCACACCCTTCGCCCCGACAACAGGACAAGCAACCAAAGAGGGCACAAAAGAACGGAAAATTATCTATTGGAAGGCCCCCATGGATCCCACTGAGATCTATGAAGAGCCAGGCAAAAGTAAGATGGGCATGGATCTTGTCCCTGTTTACGAGGATGAGATGGCACAAGATGACGATGACAAGGAACGAACGATAGTTTATTGGAAGGCTCCTATGGATCCAACCGAGATTTATGAAGCGCCAGGCAAAAGTAAGATGGGCATGGACCTTGTCCCGGTGTATGAAGACGAATTGGTGGGCGGAGTGGATATTAAAATTAACCCTGTGGTGGAACAGAACATGGGGTTGAAAGTTGAGTCCGTTGAAAAAGGCCCCTTGACCCATACCGTCAGAACCTATGGCCATGTTACCTTTGATGAGACCCTGACAGGCATTATCAGTCAGAAAACTTCTGGCTGGATAGAAACGCTTTATGCAGACTATACTGGTTTTATGGTTAAAAAAGGGGATCCGTTATATGAAATTTATTCTCCCTCCCTACTGGCCTCCCAGGAAGAATACCTCTCTGCTTATAAAAATCACCAGACGAGCAAAAGTAATTTAAACAAAGAACTGCTGGAATCAGCCAGAAAAAGGCTCCAGTATTATGATATTGCGGACCAGGAAATCAGGCGCATTGAACGCTCGGGTCAGGTTCAAAAGACCTTGACCGTCAGATCCCCTTATCAGGGGGTGATCACCCATAAAAATGTCATTGAGGGGGGCTATGTCAAAACCGGCGCAAGTCTCTTTACCATTGCCGATCTGTCCACGGTATGGGTAGAAGCCCATATTTTTGAATATGAACAAAATCTGGTTTATGAAGGGCAGGCGGTTGAAATGGTCTTATCCTATAATCCGGAAAAGGTCCACACCGGTAAAATTTCTTATATTTTCCCCTATTTGCAGCCAAAAACCCGGGATGTGATCATCCGGATTTCTTTTGAAAACACAAAAGGTGAATTAAAGCCGGACATGTTTGCCCGGATTAAGATCAATACCAACACTGATAAAACAGGAGTGTTTATCTCTTCCCAGGCCGTCATTCATTCTGGAGAAAAAAAAATCGTCTTCGTGGCAAAAGGGAAAGGGAAATTTACCCCCAGACAGATCACCACAGGAATATTTCTGGAACAGGGAAAGGTTCAGGTATTAAGCGGCCTTGCTGCAGGAGAAAATATTGTGGTGTCCGGGCAGTTTTTACTGGATTCCGAGTCTAAGCTCAAAGAGGCAATACAAAAAATGATCGAATCCAAATCCGGTCCTGCAACGGCGGGACTAGCGAAAAAAGAGGGTTCAGATGACTTTTTTAATGAGATGGATGAGATGGATGAAACGCCAAAAGACGACTTCTTCAAGGACATGGAATAGATAAGGAATTTCGCAGATGATAGATAAAATAATTGAGTGGTCCGTAAACAACAAATTCATGGTGGTCCTGGCAACTTTTTTTGTCATTGTCGGCGGCATCCTGGCCATGATCAACACGCCTCTGGATGCAATACCCGATCTTTCCGACGTCCAGGTAATCATCTATACGGAATATCCGGGCCAAGCCCCCGAAGTGGTGGAAGACCAGGTCACCTATCCATTGACAACCGCTATGCTCAGCGTACCCTTTGCCAAAGTGGTCAGGGGATATTCCTTTTTTGGGGTTTCTTTTGTCTACCTCATTTTTGAAGACGGTACCGATATCTACTGGGCTCGATCCAGGGTTATGGAATATTTAAATTTTGTATCCGGTCGTTTACCTGCCGGGGTCACCCCCAGCCTCGGGCCTGATGCCACTGGTGTGGGATGGGTCTATGAATATATATTAAAAGACACACTAGGTAAAACAGATCTGGCCGAACTACGCTCCATCCAGGACTGGTTTGTGCGCTACGAACTGACAGCGGTTACAGGGGTCTCAGAAGTGGCCAGTATCGGCGGCTTTGTCAAACAATACCAGGTGGAGGTGGATCCTAATAAACTACTCTCTTATAATATTTCCATACAAAAGATCAAACGAGCCATCCAGCGCTCCAATGCTGATGTGGGAGGCAAACTCATCGAGATGGGAGAAACCGAATTCATGGTCCGGGGCCTTGGATATATAAAATCGGTTGAAGACATTGAATTGATTGCGGTTTCCGTTGATGACAAAGGCACCCCTATTTTATTAAAGGATATTGCCAATATCGGGATCGGGCCTGAGCTTCGTCGGGGAATTTTGGAGTGGAATGGCGAAGGTGAAACGGTCGGTGGTGTGGTGATCATGCGGTATGGAGAAAATGCCCTTGAGGTCATCAAGCGGGTTAAGGAAAAACTAAAGGACCTTGAAAAAGGATTGCCCGAAGGAGTTGAGATTGTAACGGGCTATGATAGGTCCGCTCTGATCGAACGGGCAGTGGACACCCTGAAAACAAAGCTCACCGAAGAGATGATCGTAGTGACTCTGATTTGTATCATATTTCTGCTCCATTTCAGATCCGCTTTTGTGGCCATTTTTACGCTGCCCGTGGGTATTTTGATGTCCTTTATGATCATGTACCCCTTTGGTGTTAATGCGAATATCATGAGTCTGGGGGGTATTGCCATTGCAATTGGTGTCATGGTGGATGCCTCAATCGTGATGGTGGAAAATGCCCATAAACACCTGGAACGAGACCGTGGCAAAAAAAGTCATACCCAGATCATAATTGATGCCTCCAAGGAAGTGGGACCGGCACTGTTTTTCAGCCTCTTGATCATCACGGTCTCTTTTCTGCCAGTATTTAGTCTCACGGAGCAGTCCGGCCGGATGTTCCGGCCTCTGGCCTATACCAAAACCACTGCCATGGCTGCTTCTTCTGTTTTGGCAATTACCATTATACCGGTACTCATGACCTTTTTTGTCCGTGAAAATCCCATTGATCCAAGGTTGTCACGGTCCACGAAAACCTGGATCTGGCTCCTGGCCATGGCAGGACCTCCCCTGGCTGTAGTTTGTGCCGGCATTGCCGGCATTAATCTGCCAGAATTAAGTCTGGTCTTTGCTTTGGGAGTTTCCCTGGTCCTTGGGGTGTGTCTTTTCCCCCAGAAAATTATACCTGAAGAAAAAAATCCTTTAAATCGCTTCTTAATTCGGACGTATCGGCCCATGATCAAACAGGTTTTAAAATGGCCAAAAATTACCATAATGATATCCCTGGCCGCCATTGCAGTTACCTGGTATCCCATGAATCGAGTGGGCAGTGAATTTATGCCGCCATTAAACGAAGGGGATCTATTGTACATGCCCACCACCTTGCCAGGGATTTCCATTACCAAGGCCAAAGAGCTTTTGCAGCAGACCGATAAAATTATCCAGCGGTTTCCGGAAGTCAAAAGTACCCTGGGTAAAATAGGCCGGGCAGAAACGTCCACGGATCCGGCTCCCCTGTCCATGATTGAGACGGTGATCATGCTCAGACCTGAAATTGAGTATGAGATGGTAAATACGCCACGTTTTTTTTCTCAATGGCCGTCTTGGTTAAAAAAACCTTTGACCTGGATCTGGCCGGAACAAGTTAAAGGGAAAATTCTCCATGAATGGCGCAAAAAGCCTATTGATTGGTTTTACTCGACCTGGCCCAGCTTTTTAAAGGCTCCCTTCA
>Ga0307987_1000478_pt1 | contig 24141 bp, 18 predicted proteins | sample EllFjometagen181_FD_203157 | JGI IMG/M metagenome (GOLD analysis project Ga0307987, IMG submission 203157) | Marine microbial communities from Ellis Fjord, Antarctic Ocean - #181 | ecosystem: Environmental > Aquatic > Marine > Unclassified | place: Southern Ocean | collected 2014-10-08 | reverse complement strand
AATCTACTTAGTACACACAAAACAGCTCTGGATAATATTCAGACACAGATAACAGATGCAAGTAAGAGGGAGGAAGCCGCACTTGCGAAAACATTACAACTAAAGCAACAGCTTCTGCAAGTAGGTCAAAAGTCTCAAGAAGAATTATCACTGGTCCAATGGGAACAGCAAACTCTAATGAACGAAAAAGAAAGGGAAATAGAAGCCAGTAAGAAAGCGTTAGCAGATGAAAAATCGCGGAATACCGCAGCAGAAAAAGCACTGGAGGACAAAAAAACACTAGAAGCGGCAAACGCGGCACAAGAGGCGGCGAAGAACAACGCAGCGCTACAATCGCAGCAGGAAGCGGACCTGTCTAAGGTGCGGTTAGAGGCAGAGGAGGCAAGAGCAGCGACAGCACTGGTAAGATCAGAGGCAGACGCAGAAAAAGCAACCCTACAATCTAAGCTAGAAACACAAGAGGCGGCGCACACGACCACACTAGCGGCGGCCGAACGGGACAAAGAAGCGGAAAATGAGGCAACAACGGCGGCAGGGAAACAAACGATAGAGCTACAAAAAAAGCTAAATGAAGCAGAAAAAGCCACAAGAGAAGCAAAACGACAAACCGAGGTAGAGAAACAAAGAAAAACGCTACAGGGGGAAGAAGCAGCCAAAAAACTAGAAGAGAAAGCGCAAGCAAACAATAATCTATCAAACGAAAAAGACAAACAAATTGGTACGCTAAAAGCAAAATACGACCAAGCACTTAAAAATAAGATAGATACGGAACTTCAACTCCAAAATGCAAAGACAGATATAGAAAGCCTAACAAGTAAGCTATCAGACGAAAGTAGTCGGCACGTAGGTGAGCTAGAAGCGAAAACAGCAGAAACAGTAAGGCTACAAAGCCAGCTTGCCGCACAAGAGAAACAATTAGAAAGCTTAAATGGGCAAAAAGATGCGGCAGAGCGGCAGCTAGAAGAGCAAGTAGCAAAGACGAAGGGGTTAGAGGAAGCAATTGAGCAACTACAATCTGAGCTAAATGGGGCCAAAAGAGGGGCAACCGGATCTCGTGAAGTAGAAGGTCGTAAAGAGGAAAGACAACTGCGTGAAGAAGAACTAGAACACGAAGATAAGTTGTTAGATATGCATAAGAATGAAGCTACGCCGTCATCACAGGTGGGGGAAGCCATGAACCGATTAAAAGATTCATTTGCCGGGGGCGCAAAGAAAGATACGCTAGCAGAAGAAATAGTAAATCTAAAATTAGCAAAAGAAGATGCAGAAGAGCGAGCAATAGAGGCTGAGGAAAGATTAAGACTTGAAGAAAGCAGAGTCAAAACCGCAGAAGATCAAGCGCAAGATGAGAAACAAAGAACACAATTGGAAGCAGATATAAAAGTAGCGGAAGCAGAGGCAATAACGGCGGCGGCTGAGGCGCGAGCAACTACGGCGGAAAAAGATTCAGAAAAAAAAGTAGCTAATGCAAAGATGGAACTAGAAGAAAAAGGGGAACAATTAGAGAATATCGAAAAGCAGTTGCAAGAACTTGGATCTTATCTTGAGAAACCACAAGCCGCATCTCTAGCAGAACAGATGGGCGCCATCCCAACCACAACGGAACGAGCAATGCAGACACTCCATCGGTTGAAAGGAGAGCTCGAATCTGGAAGTGCCGCGAGAAATCAACTGCAAGATAAAGAGACTCAATTGGCAGAGGCAGGGCGGGAAAATATTGATAATCGGGAGGTATATGATGCTCAAATTATTGAGCTTACTGATAAAATGACTCAGCTTACGCAAGAAAAACAAGCACTCGACACGCAAATAAAGGCAAGTGAAGTTGAAAAGAAAAAAACAGAAGAAAAGACCCAAGCGCTCGTTGCCCAAAATACTGACCAAAAATATAAGTTAAATGATTTGCAAGAGGATTTGGATAATAAAACGGCAGAGTTAGAAGGGCTAGAAGCTACTGAAAAGACTCAAAAAGAGTTAACAGAAGAGGTTGAGAAACAACAAGAACTCATGGAAACAATTAAAAAAGAAAATTCGAGCCTTAGAGCATATAGTAAAGCAATGATAGAAGGCGCGAAACAAGACCGTGAAGAGCTTTTGCAAATGCAGGTAGTAAAAGCTCAATTGCAAGAAAGTCAAAAGCTTGCTCAAGAAACACAAGAAACTCTTGATGACAGAGAAATAGAGTTTACAAGACTTGAACGCGTAGACGCTCAAAAAAAAGAGTTGGAGGGTAGAAATCGAGGTCTTGCGCATAATAATGAAATATTGAAAAAAGATAATGAAGAATTAGCAGAAGACTTGGAATGTAGTAGGGGTAACAATGATCGTTTGCTCGGCCAAATTGACACACAGGTGTTCCAAATTGAAACACTAAATGAGCGTTTTGAGGCGGGCAAGCAAGAGTTAGAAGGAAGCTTATGGGAAAAAGAACAATCGCTTTCGCTTCTTGAAGTGAAGATAAGGGAACGGGACAAAGAAGTGGATAGCATGAAACGCACTGGCAGAGAAGCAAAAGCAAGAGTGGCAAAGGATGTGCAAGAAGGACTGTTGGGCATACAACAAAATCTAAACGCATCAGATGAAGGAAAAAGTTTAACGAAGCAGGGGCCAGAAGAATGGACTCCTCCCTCGGATGGAGTTATAGAAGATCCCCATATACAGTTGCTATGGGAATTACAGCAAAAAGAAGCAGAGTTAAAAAAGTTGGCTCTTGAGTTTACTTCAAGAAACAAAGAAAATGAGACAACAAGCGAAGGGCAAGCGCCGACAGTTGTATCTCATAGCAAACTACATACGAGGCCACAAAGTACGAGGCCACAAAGTACGGGGCCGCATTTCTCCAAGAGAATATAATTAATTTGATATCTCGTTCGTTGGGCAGTCTCGATTAAATATTAAAATATTTCTTTTTGCTTTCTGGACGAGACCCTTCATCTCTATCAGAACTCCTTGCTGGACCATCTCTACGAGGTCCGGAACGAGGTCCATCTCTACGCGGGCCACGAGGTCCATCGCTGCGTGGTCCGTCTCTGCGTGGGCCAGGACGAGGTCCATCGCTACGAGTTCCTGGACGAGCCGGTCTTCTATCTCCGTAAGGTCTTTCTGCGCGCGGGCCTTCACGATTCCAACCGTCTCTTGGAGCATCTCTTCCGGGAGCGCCATCTCTCGGCGCGCCTCTACCAGCGGGGGCACCTCTGCCACCTCTGAAAGAACTGCTGCCACCTCTGAAAGAACTGCTGCCGCCTCTGCCTCCACCTCTGGTATCTCTACCGACTTCCCTTCTTCTGCGAGGTTGTTCCATGCTATTTCTATGCTCATAGGAAGTTCCTTCTCTATTATAATTAACTTCCTCAACATCTCCATCTCCGACCGAACTAGAAGCAACTTGGTCTTTTTTGCAAGGAGCGTCTATTTCGTCACCAGCACAACCTTCTTTTGTATCGTCAGCACAACCTTTTTTTGTGTCAGCAGAAGAACCTTTGCTTGGTCCGCCGTCGTCAATAGCTTTGATACTTAGGCGGAATTTACCTCTATATGGGTCTGACTCAACCAGCTTTACTTTTATTTTTTCGCCAATTTTAAGCACATCATCCACGCTTTTAACTCTTTCGTGGGAGATTTCGCTAATATGAAGCAAACCTTCTCGGTTTAGAAAGCTAACTACTGCGCCGAAATCCAAGATTTGTTTTACAACTCCATCGTAGACTCTGCCTATTTCTGGATCAACGGCAATATCTACAATCATCTTAACCGCCTTATCGGTAGCTTCTTTACCAATTGCAGTCACAGAGACCATTCCATTGTCATCAATGTTTACTTCAGCACCGGTTTGAGCACAGATTTCTTTTATCATTTTGCCACCCGGGCCGACCACAGCACCAATCTTTTCCTTTTTTATTTTGATTTGAACAATGGACGGAGCGAATTTGCTAATCCCATCTCTTGGCACAGCCAGTGCTTCAGAAATATTCTTTAAGATTGAAAGCCTGCCATCTTGAGCTTGCTTCAATGCCACTTCCATGATTTCTTTTGTGATGCCATGAACTTTGATATCCATTTGCAAGGCCGTTATTCCGTCTGCAGTTCCTGCAACTTTAAAGTCCATATCTCCAAGGCTATCCTCGTCACCAAGTATATCTGAAAGAACTACAAACTTTTTATCCTCTTTGATAAGACCCATTGCAACTCCCGCTACCGGTTTTACAAGCGGCACACCTGCATCCATTAGCGCAAGCGTTGTTCCACAAACTGTCGCCATTGAAGAAGAGCCATTTGATTCTGTAATCTCAGAGACAACCCTAATTGTATAAGGAAATTTTTCTCGTAAAGGCAGCATCGGACGAATAGCTTTCCACGCAAGCTTTCCGTGACCAACTTCTCTGCGACTTACGCCTCTCATAGGTTTGGCTTCTCCAACCGAGTACGGAGGAAAATTATAATGTAATAGGAAATGCTCTTTTGCATCCCGGTCCATCGCATCAACTATTTGTTCGTCTTGAGGCCCGCCAAGTGTCGTAATTACCATGGCTTGAGTTTCTCCACGAGTAAATAGTGCAGAACCGTGAGTCCGCGGAAGAATCGATACTTCGGCGGTTATAGGCCTGATCGTTTTTGCGTCGCGCCCATCAATTCTCACGCCTTTTAAAACATTTCCTCGAACAATTCTTTCTTTAATAGACTTGAATATTGAAGAAACGCTTTGTTTTAGCTCCGGCTCAGGGTCTATTTTATCGAATACCTTATGCTTAAGAAGGTCTGCTTTCTCGGTTCTTTCTTTCTTGTCTGTGATTTTAAGAATTTTCGAAAGTTCTTTTTCAGCAATTGATTCGATTTTCTTGACCAACTTAGCGTCAAATGAAGTTGCTTCAACTTTGATATCGGCTTTGCCAGCGGCTTTTTTGAAAGCTTTGATCATGGTTATGACTGGCTGGAAGCCCTTTTGTGCAAAGTCTATTGCCTTAAGCATTTTGTCCTCAGACAGCTCTTGCGCTTCGGCTTCAACCATTAAAATGGCATCTTTAGTTCCAGCAACTATCAAATCCAGCACGGGTGCTTCTTCTTTTTTGGAAATTGGATTTAATATAAACTTATCGTCCGCCAATCCTATTCTTGATGCTGCCAGTATGCTTGGGAAAGGAATTCCAGAGATGGCAAGAGCTGCAGAAGTTCCAATTAATGCTGGGATGTCTGCGGAGTTCTCTCCATCATAAGATATGACGGAGCAAAGAATCTGCACTTCATTATAAAAACCATCGGGAAATAACGGCCTAATAGGACGATCAATTAATCTGCAAATAACTGCCTCTTTATCTGATGGCCTGCCTTCTCTTTTAAAAAATCCGCCTGGGATTTTTCCGGCTGCATAAAACATTTCCTTATAATGAACGTTTAATGGAAAGAAATCCGCGCCTGCCATGGGCTCTCTCTTCATTACTACCGTACAAAGCACGGAGGTTCCGCCGTATGTGACAATGACAGCACCATCTGCTTGCCTTGCTACTCTTCCTGTTTCTAAAATTAACGACCTACCGCCCCATTCTATTTCTTGTTTTGTTATGTTAAACATATTCTTTTATTATACTCCTAATTTTTAATTCTTTGATCAATTTGCCATACTCTTCTGGGTTTACACTGTGCAAGTATTTGAGCAATCTTTTTCTTTGTCCTATAAGCATTATTAGCCCACGTCTACAATGAAAGTCTTTCTTGTGAGTTTCCAGATGTTCTGTGAGATTGATAATTCGTTCGGTTAAGATTGCTACTTGAACTCCTGGAGAGCCAGTATCTTTTTCATTTTGTTTAAACTTCTCAATTATTTGTTTCTTCTTTTCTTTCAAAATCGACATCAAAATCTCCTAATTATAAAGTTAAAAAACGGTTGTTGGTTTAAAGCATTGCCCATCAATTTTTCCTATACCAATCGGGATTCCATCGACTTTTGCAAGAACGCAATTTTCATTAAATAATGTTTTTTGCTCGGGCAACTGTATTGTACCGCCATGGGCAATTTGCTCTCCTTGTTTTTGAGAGAAATCGAAAGCCAAGATGTCGTCCAGCACTTTCCATGTAGGTAGTATTACATCTTTAAGTGCGTCAGTATGCACTAATTTTTCAATCTTTGCTAGTGAAATTATATTATTTTCGTCAAATATGCCAACTTTAGTCCTTCTAAGCTCGGTTACATGCCCGCAGGATCCCAGGTTTTTGGCTAAATCATGGGCAAAAGAACGAATATAAGTTCCCTTTCCACACAAAACTCTTAAAATCGCCTCGTGACTAACGGCATCAAAAGATTCTACTTGAATTTTTTTGATGTGCACCTCTCTATCTGGCAAAGATAAAATCTCACCTTTTCGTGCCAAGTCATAGGCACGCTTTCCACCAACCTTAATGGCGGAATACACCGGCGGCGCCTGCCTTATCTTGCCCACAAATTGTTTTATTCCAACACGTACCTCTTCAAGAGTTGGGTAAACAGAGCTGGTTGCTACAATTTTACCAGCCTTATCGTAAGTGTCTGTCTCTTCACCAAATTTTAACGTAAAAACATATTCTTTCTCTTTATCCTGAACAAAACTCATCAGTTTCGTTGCCTTTCCAAATGCAATCGGCAAGACTCCAGTGGCAATTGGATCAAGCGTTCCCGCATGCCCAACCTTTTTAGCCTTGAGAAGGCTCTTAATCGTGGCTACAGCCCGCGCAGATGAAATTCCTGCTGGCTTATCCACATTGATCCAACCTTGATTGTACATTTACACTGATAGATAATTTTTACTATTTCACCCTTACTCAACCAAATTTTGATCAATATTGGTTGACCCTGGGGGCTTCAATGGTCCCTTTTTGCCGCAAGCTCCAACGGTCAATAGAACTAGAAAGATTGCGACCACACTACAGATTTTAATTTTCATAATTAGGAATTTATATCTTATTTTAAATGGATAGTATATCTATACTACATTAATTTTAAAAAATACCATGTTGAAAAATCAGAACAGAGATAAACAACTTGATAATTCGAGTCTTAAATCCCCCACCCGTTTTACATGCCGAATGTGCGCTTCAGAGCAATATACTACTGTCATATCTTACGAAAAATGGCTAAAAGTTGCAAAAGATTCACGGGATGGACGCAGGGCTATTGCCAACATTCTAGAAAGAACTAACGATCTTCTTTTTGGAGATATCGTAACCTGTTCTAAGTGCGACCTGTGTTCCATAAAAAATTCTATAGCGCCCGACGCTTTAAATGATTTTTATCAAAATTATTACGTAAATAGCAATTATGCATCCAAGAGAAATAGTAAAATTAATCAAGCCACGCGTCGACTACAAAGATTGCCCAATCTTTCCTCCGCCAAAACATTTTTAGACGTAGGATGCAATCAGGGCTTTGCCGTTGAGGCGGCAAATCGTTTGGGCTTGATCTCTACAGGCATAGAAATTGATGAAGATGCCTTACAATATGCGAAAGCCAACTTCTCACATAACGAATTTATATGCAAAGATATTTGTTGTTTCTCAGAAGAAAACAGGAAATTTGATATAATTTATTGCTCTGAAGTTCTAGAGCATGCAATTGATTTTCGTAGTTTTGCAAAAAATATCGTTGCCTGCTTGGCGGATAATGGATACTTATTTCTCACGACTCCTGACGTCGGGCACTTTAGAACTCCCAGAAATTTGTTAAACTGGGCCGAGATCAAACCGCCCGAACACGTCACTTGGTTCCGAAAAAAACATATGGAAATGCTCTTTTCCCCACTGGGCCTAGAGGTGGCCCTTCAATTTAATCTAAAGCCTGGCATTAGGATGGTGGGCCGAAAAAAGGCGACCTCCTCTTGAGAAACTTCAACTCCGAACTCAAAAGAACAATTGTGCAGGGGTTAATGATTATAGGCCATCACGCTTCGAGCCCCCCCCATTATACGAATATGGATTTCATGAAGAACGAGAAAACTTGAAAACGAACAGCGGATCGTACTCATTGAGACGGCCATTCCTTACAAACCCGATTTAAATCTAAGCAAGAGCATGTCGGCAAACGTGGACTCACTCTACGTCGCGCACATTCGTTGAACAGTTATCCAAGACCTAGCCCCCGTGGCGTCGATGAAGGAGCCTTAGGAGTGTCAGCAGGCTTCTGTTGTCCCGGGACGGATTCCTCGACTTTCGTTGCTTGAAGCTTAGAAGCGGCCCTTACTGCATTAAGTTTCATGTTGTTTGCTAGCATTGAAGTTCCTTTTGTGGCGGGGCTAGTCGCGATTGGCTCTCCATTTTTATATTCAATAATATCCATCTGGCCCGGTTCGGGCTTTCCATCGGCCCCTTTTCTTTGAACCCTAATTGGACCGTTAAATTTATCGTTCGGTCTAAATATAAATTTATCAGAACCAGGACTTGTTGGAAATTGCTCCACTTCCGCGCCTCCAGGAATAGGTTCAAATAGATATTTAACTCCAGGACCATTTGCTGTCTGAATTGTTTCAGTTTTATCCGGACTCTTCAATCTTTTTGCTTTTATCGCCTCACTAATACTTTTTTGCACCGCCTTATTTACGTCTTCAGACGTAGCGTCGTTTCTAAAAAAATCACTTGCAAGATGCTGCTTGATGGCCTCTGGAGTTGCAGGCAGTCTATTTTGTTCTAGGTATGCTTTAGCATGCGCGTGCATTGTTTTAAAAACGCACGTATCTTCAGATGATGAGCTGGCCCACACCTCTACTGCTATTTCCGGAAATTCGACCCCAGGACCCTCTGTTGGTGGCGTTGCTGCGGCTTGCGCTGCTTCTGCTACTTCTGCTGCCTCTTTGGCTGCCACAAATTGGGGGGTGATATTTGAAAAATTTGTTTTTATCATCTGATCACACAAGAATGCAAAGGCCCCTGCTGAATCATCTTGCGCTTTCTGCATTAAGTCGGCACCTACAGTAGTCCCCGGAAGAACTTTGCATCCTCCTTCAACAAATCTTTTGAAATCAGGTTCTGAAATTTTTTTCTTAAGCTCAAATAAAGTTTGTTTAAGCCTCGGAACCCTAATTTTATCCAAATATCCATTCAAAGTTCCAGCACTATTATCATTTGTGAGTTCGCTTGCATCGGACACTAAGCCTCTTTCGGCTCTAATTGCGGCAGTAAGCGCCGCATTATTTGGTGGTGCTTTTGGATCAAATCGTTTTCCTGGATTGCTCGTATCAAAGCTTTTAGCTGCATCCATGATTGTATTACTAAATGACACTCCGCTTATCGCTGCAGAGTTTGTCATAAGAGTGCATTGTTCTCTTCTAAGCTTCACTCCGCCGGGGTTTTCTTCGTCTCCCTTTCCGTCCAAGAATCTGCTTACATTTGCGATCGTATATGCCCCACAAGAATCTGGAGCGCGGCCCTCTGTTCCCTCCGAGCCCTGGTCCCAGGTATGTTCATACGTTTTTTTTGTTACTTTGGCCACGCCAAATTTATCAACAAACGGTTGGGCAATTTTATCAACAAGGTCTTTGTATTGCGCAGGAATTTCAACGGCCTTAGAATCATTAGAATCTGAAAAAGCAATTGTTACATCTCTATTAGGTTGTGGACCAACAGTCACACCAACCCCAACCCAATGTCCTCCAACGTTCCTGTGGAACATAATTTTTGCTGGTTTGTCGGCTGGCAAAGCATCGAGGTCGGCCCTAGAGAGCCACCCTGTACTCAATATACAACGCCTCGTTTCTGCGTCCCCGCTTCCTTCTTCCCACATTCTTCCCAAATTATCAAGCGCTGCATCACTGTATAAGTCATACGTAAGCGTTCTTTCTCCTGGAAAGTTTGGGTTGTTTACTGTAACTGCTGGCATAGTTTTCCTATAATTAGTTCATATACATAAATACTAAAAGAAGGTCTCTGAAGAAACCACAACTTTTGTATTTTGAGGTTATAAAACAACGTTGTGGGTATTATTGTGAGGTGTTTCGGCCAAAAGCACAATGAACTTGTCTATTCAGAATTTTGAAGTAGACTTATATTCATCAGATTCAGGGAATATATGAAAAGAGTTCTTTTATGGGGAGCATTGCTGCTTTGCTTAGTTTATAGCGGCCTATGGTTTTTTGCGTCAAAGATTGTAGAAGTTGAAAGTCATAGGTATCTAGATAGACTTAAACAAACACAAGACATAAGTGAACATTCGGGAAATATTTATATCACTGGATTCCCCTTCGCATTTAATGTAAATCTGGCCCATCCCCGTATAAAATTTCAGAAAGAAGATGCGCATTACAATATAAAATGTGACATGCTATTTGATGGGATTTTGGCCGTAGAATTAGGTTTTTTCTCGAACAAAATAAAACTCAGGCCCATTGGTGACTTGCATCTAAAGGGGAATCTAAATAGGTATCAATTTGATTCAACAATTGGCGGAAAGAGCTCGGATTATCAAATTCGACTCAACCACTCACTTATTCTCAGTGCTTTGAAGAGCGTCATAGGGGGAGAAGGTAAAAGCAAAGAGGATTTCGCCCTAGCATTAATTGACAGCGTTATAATACGAAACGAAGATTTAAGCGTACTAAACAAATTAACTAATAAATTGCTCGTTTACGCTAAAAAAGTGAACGTAAGGGCCGACGTTGGCATGACCCAAAATCTTTTAAACTTAAGGTACAGAGAACATTTGGTTGACATGGAATTCGACAAGGAATTTTCCGTCTTAAGCTCTGAAATGTTAAAGCTGCCTTTTGTACGGGCTCTCATCAATAAAATTGATATCAACGTCAGAAACTATTTCGATGTATTTTCTCCCGATAAATTGGGCAAAATTAACCATGAAATAGATTTAGAAATAAAGCGCCCAGGAGGAGCTATTGCACTCAAAATAAACAAATTAAGATTAAACGATGCAATTTACGATATTGATGCGAAGGGAAGCACTGATAAAGAAACTGCACGTAAGGTGAATTTGATATTCAGCGCGAACTTCTCCGATAAATGGTACGATTTAATGAAAATCTATGCCAACAGGTTGCAACTGCGTAAAGACGAAGAAAGATTGCTTGCTACAGGAAATCATTCGATATTTGCAACTATCTTTAACTCCGTCTCTGGATTTATCGGGAATATGTTGAAAGAACGAGAAAAATATGCCTCTTATGTCCCCAACCTTCATAACATGGGCACAATACAAGGCGACACGAGCTTTCAGTACAAACAAATTGGTAAGGGCTTTGAGGTAAACATAACCAAATTCAAACTCACAGCAGATCACTTTGGAATAGATGCAACGGGAGAAATTGAGAACGCTGGCACCGGAGGAGGAGATAAATATCAGCTGAAAGCTTCGCTCTCCAATTATTCATATATACTTGACTCTTTGGTGGGATATATAAATAGGATTGCACAAAATGCCGGACATACCTTTTTCATATCTGGTAAAAAACTGACTATCTCTCAAAATGTCAGCACTAAAATTAAATCTTTCATTAAAGAGATTTCAGATGATCCAAAAAGCACGTCCCAAGATTTGAAACTCACCGTCATGAATAAAGACGGCACGACATGCCCCGCTATTGGCAAATATAACAACAAAGAGTTTTGCTCTCTGTGGCACAGTTTTGTCTTTGACATACTGCTCTCGCACATTGTAAAAGCCCTTAATCCAGAGCGAATACTGAAAGATCTCCCGCTCACGATTGAGGAAGACGCTGGCAAAATTGTGAAAAATGTTGTTGGAGGGATATTCGGCCTATTTGATAAGAAGAAATCATAAATGCGCTCAACTCCATTCCCACTTAGATATTTCTTTCTTGCTTTGATAATATGTGGCATTGCGATTCGCAGTTTTTTTTATACTGACCAAACTTCAAAGATTACACCCAAAGAATTGCAAAAAACCAATTCGATTTTGAGTAGCGAGGGACCGGAGCATACGCAGAAGTACGTGAAGAACCGAGTCCACGACAAAGTCGAAGAGGGTTTTTTGAAAGGCGAAGGGTATGACACATATAAAGACCAGTCTCCTCCCTTGCATATGCATAAAGTGGGTCTAAGAAAGCAAGAACGAGATCTTTCTGAAGAGGTTAAGCTATACGTTGCATCAAACAAATCAAAAAATAGCCCTATAGAATTGAAGAAAGTTTTCGGCGAGAGTTTAAACGACTTAAAAATCTTAGATGCTGATTTTAGCAGCATAGAGCTAGAAGGAATAGATTTGTCCGGATCTGAATTTAAGCGCGTACAATTTAACGGCGCAGCAATAACACAATCTTCGATGAATGGAGTTAGATTTGAAAAATGTGATTTTACAAACGCAACCATTTCAAATGCAAATCTTTCAAATGCAAACTTTAAGTCTTCGCTCATGAAAAATTGCGAGATAAAGGGGACGAACTTAGATTACAGCAACTTCTCAGATACAAATCTGATCGGCATGAAAGTCACCCATTCAAGCTTTATAGGAGCAGACTTAAAGCAATCTTTAATACAAGAAACTACGTTCGAAAATGTCAACTGCAGCAAAAGCAACCTTTTCCAACTTACGGCGCAGAGGTCTAGCTTTATCAATTGTAGATTTACAAACGCAGACATGAGTAAGAGCATGTTAAAACTATGTGATTTCTCGTCTTCGAAATTTGAATCCACCAATCTTTCTGGTGCAGATTTGCAGGGCGCAGATTTAAGTAAAGCAAATCTAAGCTCCAGCAATTTACATAATTGTAATTTAAAAAATGCAAAGTTGGATGAAGGCGATCTCTCATATACTTATGCATATAAAGCAAACTTTCAGGGGGCCACCTTAATCGCAACAAATTTAAAGGGAGCAGACTTGCGCGGCGCTAACCTTAGTGAGGCGCGCCTAGATCGAGCAGATTTCTCTGGCACAAAGACAGATGGCATGTCGTCTTCACTTGGTGCGGCGTCCCCTTGAGGGGAGCCAGATACCCATCCACACTTCAAGGTTTCCATTCTAGACTTGTATCGCCCTTTTATCGGTCACTATAAATTGTAATTTCTGATCATGCTTTTCGTTGGGCAAAGCTACTTGGCTTATCTGACCTTCGTGGCACATGCCAATTAGAGCAATTTCTTTTTTTGTTTCTCTGGCCTTTGCTATATATCTATCATAATAACCGTGCCCGTAACCAAGCCTATTTCCCTTTAAATCACAAGCAATAAGTGGCACTATAATTATATCGGGAATGACAATTTCAGAGTTATGGGGTTCTAAGACATCAAACGCATTTTGTTTCATTGAACAACTTGGTTCAAATAACAAAAAATCCATGTCTTTACTGCCATTTGATTTTATCTTAGGTAGAGCGCAGATGATTTTAGCCCGATGTAACCAATTTATTATCGGAAATATATTGAGCTCTCCTTTTATCGGATGATATAGCCCAACCATAAAGCCCTCCGTCTTAAGGAGCTTTTTCAATAGTTTTTTGGAATTTAGCAGCAATTCTCGTTGAAAAGATTCGTCAACCTTTAAAGATTCCCTTTTAAACTTAAAATCCTTTCGTATGGAATGCTTTGAATGCATACTCTTTTACTATCGCACCACTAGTGATAAAATCACTTAGAATAAAACTCCACCACAAGATGCGGTTCCATTAGAGTCGGATAGGGAACGTCGGCAAAGACTGGAGGGGAAACCAAACTGCCTTTCATTGCTTTTGAATCAAAATTTAAATAAGTCGGGACCGCCCTTTCCATCTTTTGTACAGAATCCAGACATAACGGCACCTGCTGGGATGATTTTTTCAACTCTATAACATCATTCTCTTTCACCAGATAGCTTGGAATATTAACTACCTTCCCGTTAACAAGAATATGTTTGTGACCAACCAATTGTCGAGCGGAAAATATCGTTGGAGCTATATTAAACCTATAAATAATGGTGTCCAATCTCCTTTCAAGAAAGCTTATTAAGCTTTCATTTGTATTTCCACGCTGCTTTCTCGCTTTTAGGTATACATTTTCGAACTGCTTTTCACCAAGATTATAATATCCTTTCAACTTTTGCTTGGCATTAAGCTGCACTCCATGCACAGTCTTCTTCTTCTGCCCTGTTAATCCGTGCTGTCCCGGAGGATAATTCTTTTTATGATACGCATCCTTTGCGTCGCCCCATAGGCTGGCGCCAAGCCGTCTAGAAATTTTAAATTTAGATTTTACAATCTTAGTCATAATACTGTTTCTACTGTTTATTGTGTTCTGAAAAATATATATGAAAACTGTACTTTGTCAAGCTGGTGTGTAATATTTGTGTGGGCTCATAACATATGAGGCTATTAAGCCGCCAGAGCTACTTAAGCAGCATACTCAATAAGGAGCACGCCCTTTAGGGCAGAGGCAGCTCGCTTGCTCTAACTACCCGCAAACCCCGCAACTTCATCTAAAAGTTCGCAAACAGACATTGTTTTGAATAAATTTCCAAATTGTTTGGGACAGGTTAATCTTTCGTATTCAGTCATTACGTCCGAATGTTTGTGCGATGGCAGTCGTTCAAGTAAGTTCAGTCTCTTTTGTTCTATGTTCATATTAGACAAAAAATCGCTTTGAGTAATTGGCCCATGCACTTGCCCACCATATAATTCAATGCCCTTCTTAAGATTAGAAAAGTTTAATTGGGAACTTAAAAGGCTATTCCCAAGATCATAGAAAATAGGACTAAAGCACCGATTGTCTCCCGCTTGTAATGTGGAAAGAAAATCTCTTTTATTATGATCAATATATCCCAAATCTATCAAGAGAGATCCTCCACCAAATTTTTTGGTGCTCTCTACGATATTTTTAAGTAAAATTGAAGCTTCATCATGTAATTCTATAATCCCACCCTCAGGAACATGAGCATATTTCGATTCTAAATATTGGTTCATGTTATCGTTTATTTCCGTATGAGTAATACAAAAGTGTTGGAAGTCTTGGGTGAGATCCACCATATTTACCAACCATTCCCCTTTTCTACGGGTATATTGGTCAATGGGCAAGGAACTGAAGAATTCATTTGCAATGATTATCGAAAAATCCTCTATGGCAATCTTTTCAAAGCTCTCGACCCACGTTATTTTATTTAAATATTTCCTTAAATTCTGCTTTTGAATAGTTTTAAAGTACAGGTTAGGTTCTACAATATAAATGTGGACAGCATCGCTAAGCACCTTATTCTGTATTTGCTCAAGCGTTTTTAAGACTAGAATGCCACCTCTGGGACAAAATTCGATGATATTTAAAGCCTTTGGCTTATTGTGCGCCTCCCAAAGATTTATACACCAATCTACAATGACACTTCCAAGGACAGATTCCATGCGGTACATATTGCCACTTAACACCTCTTTGGTCATTGCCTGCGGAGAAAAATGCTCGTTTTGAACCTTTAAAACATAGGTCAAAAAGTCTTTTATGGCAATCGGCCCCTCGCTTTCAATTTTTGATCTAACAAGGCCTGCTAGATCTACGTTCAACCTCACTATTTATTCCCCCATCTTCAATTGATCAAAAAAAATTAGCAGTTTGTTATCACAAACCCTTATTATAAGTTACCCTATCAAATAATCAGAGTAAAATTGAAAATATTATCCATAAATTTGAGTTTTTCTAAAGACTTGAGTTCTTTGAACTTTTTCAAGTGAATGGAACAAAGAATGGTACAGATTTTTCAAAGCATATTTATAAATACACTAAGATTTTGAATTGGAAGGATCTTTATAAAATTTTGTGATGGATAGAACGGCTGGTTTTAAGTAACATATCCTAAATCATTGTCTCCTTTTTCGACATCCCTCGACGTTCCAGAAATCCCCTCATTGGGATTGGTACTGTCACAATCTCCATCTGGATGAACAGGAGGGGCATTAAGAGATTTTTTATAAAAATATCCTGCCGCTCCACACAATAAAGCCATTACCACCCCCCCCGCGATTAATACAATCTCTGCCTTAGAAGATAGTGCAGAAGATAAGTCAGAATTGGTAGAGTTTACTACGGTACCATTGTAATGATAGATTGCGCCTTCATCTGGTATAGCTGTAGCTACCAACTGTGTTGATACACTTAATGTGCCTGGAATTGTCCCCACAACTAAATCTGCTGGTGCAGCTAAAATCGTCGATCCTGCCGTCTCTTTTAGCGTAGCAGCGCCTGTGAGTGTTGCGGTATGGTTTGTCATCTTTGAGGAAGTTTTTGTTTCTGTTGGCGTTGTTGTCGATGTCGCTAAATATGATGAAGAAGATTTTGCCGTGGGTGAGACTGTTGGGCTACCAGTATTTGATTGATGTAATAATTGAGCCATATTCGTTTCTGTTAGCGTTGGCATTACAGTATTTATGAATGTAGCGTCAAGCGTGGGAGAAGAAGTTGACGTCTCCGTTTGTCTCGGCGTAGCAGTTGGTATCGTTGAGAAAGTTGGCGCCTCTGTCTTTGCTTTAATAGGGGTTGGTACGGCTGAAAGCGTTGAGGTTTTTGTTTCTGTTAAAGTAGCTGTTGATGCAATAGAAGAAGTTGGGTTTTCTGTGGTAGTTAAAATATCGGTTGGCACAGATAAAATCTTTGAAGATGCTTGCGATGTTGGAGTAACAGTTGTTTTCGATTCTGTTAGCGCATCAGTAGACGAGGTTGAAAAACTTGGAAACGATGTATCAGAAGATATAGCAGTTGGTATAGGAGAAGAAGTCGGAGAGTTCGTAGTTGTCGCCGTAGCAGTTGCTAAAAATGACGCTGTTGGTACTGACGTATCAGTTGTTAAGGATGACACTGTTGGTGCCTCTGTGGCAGTCGGTGTCGTTGATTCCGTCAAGATTCCCGTTTCGGTGGATCTAAAAGTTGAAGAAGGCACCCCTGTTAAGGTTTCTGTTTTTGTCACCGTAGCAGTTGGCATATTCGAGGCCGTCACGGTGTTTGTTGGCGTTGAAGTTGGCGTTCCTGTTTTAGTTGAGAGAGTTGAGGTTTGTAAGGACGTCGGCGTTATTGTGTCTGTTATGTTGGTAATAGGGAGCATGGCCGCACAAGTAAATTGTTTACCCATGAAATCGTTCGGAAACCCACCAATAGGATTTGATAAGATCAGGCTTTGTTTGTGGCCTAGTCCTATAGTCACCATAGGTACATAACCACAAGTAAACTGATTCCCCATAAAATTACTTGAAAAACCTCCAATGGGCTCGGGTAGGGAGAGACTCTGATTATGGCCCAATGCTATAGTCACTATTGGCGTAGAACCACAGGTAAACTGATTCCCCATGAAATTATTTGGAAATTCTCCAGCTGGAGCGGGTAACGTAACACTCTGTTTATTAGCTAGTAAGATTGTAATCATTTGTTCCTCTCATTTACGGCAATATTACATCTCCAGGACATTCACCAGATAAGTAAATAATTTTATCATTCGCGTAATCAAAATCTGGAATGGTAGTGTTGCCACCGTTTCTTAGATGTACTACGAACTCGTCTCTGCCTGAATCGCTTATGATGGTTACGTTCTGTAATGTATTAATAACAAATCTATCGTTGCCAGGAGTTCCTGTATAAGTGCCTCCAGAAGTGATGATCACTTCGTTTATTGTTTCTGGAATTGTTTCTGGAATTGTTTTCGTTTCTTTTGATTCTGAGTCGTCCGAAAAACCGTACTTTTGAGCATAAATACCATATCCCGATCCGTCTTGGCCATCGCTTTGCCAAATCACTACCCCCACCGTTGGTGCGAGTATTCCATTCATTTGAGAATTCAGCGGATATTGACTGTTGATTAAAAACTCTCCACCTATTTCATATCCGTTGGAATTATATCTTTGAGCATAAACCCCATATTCCGATTTATCTTGACCATAACTTTCCCAAAGGATGACGTATTCTTTGTCCGGGAACGCATACACATGAGGATTCCTTTGTATGGAGTATGAGTATTTATTTACCTTGAACTCTAATTCTATTTTGGTCCCGTTAATGTCATATCTCTGGGCATATATTCCATCCTCCGAACCATCTTGCCCATAACTTTCCCATGTGATAATAGAACTGTCATCTGAAAAGATCGCAATGTTTGGATTGTGCTGATCATTTTGAATATACGTATTAACTAGAAACTTTTCTCCTTCTTTGTTCCCTTGAGCATCAAACTTTCTTGCATACACATCATATCCGGAGCCCGTAAAATTCTCTGCTTGCCAAGTCACAATAAATTTATTGTTCGATAAGACGCCTATCTGAGGATTCTTTTGATCGTTGGAGTTGAGACCGTTTATTTGAAATTCGTGCCCTATTTTGTTTGCGGTTGCACCGTATCTTTGTCCATGAATTCCTCGACCGGCACTTTGCCATGCGACAATAAAACCAACATCATTAAATGCTTTTATAACAGCATTAGTTTGATCTCCTATTGTATAAGTATTCGCCAAAAACTCGGTTCCCAGCTCGTCTCCGTTATTATCGTATCTCTGTATATATATTCCGTATCCTGAACCATCTTGTCCATCGCTTTCCCATCCGACTACGAAGTCACCGTTTTTCAAAACTTCTACTGCCGCATTTTTTTGATCACCTACGCTATATTTATTGATTTTAAATTCGCAACCCATTTCATGGGGGGCCATTGCATGGGTACCCATTGAATGGGTCGTTGCGTTATAAATCCTTCCATATATTCCATATCCCGATCCGTCTTGGCCATTGCTTTGCCAAACTACTACAAAGTTTTCGTCAGAAAACACCGCCACACTTGGGCTGTCTTGGGAATCGTTTGTATAGGTGTTGATTAAAAAATTAGCTCCCAGTTGAGTGATTGCCGTCGAGTCGGACAATGATGCGGGAGTAGCAGATATGCTCCCGTCATTATACTGATATCTTTGGACATATACTCCCCAACTACATCCATCATAACCGTAACTACTCCAGCTTATAAGAAAACTGGAATTTCCCGTTGCTCTTATGACGGGATTCTGTTGAGCGTTAGAGGTGCAGCTGTTAACTAAAAACTCGCTTCCCATTTTAGTAAGGTCCCCACTGAATCTTTGTCCATATATTCCGTATCCCGATCCGTCTTGTCCATCACTTTCCCATGTAACTATAAATTCTTCCTTCGGAAAGGTCGCTATATCGGCTATTCGCTGGTCGCCATTGCTATAACTGTTAATTGAAAACTCGGACCCTATTTTATTGCTGTTTTCGTCATATTTTTGACCGTATAATTCATATCCCAATCCGTCTTGCTTATCTCCTTCCCAAACAACCACAAACTTATCGTTGGAAAATATTCCTATCTTGGCCCTTTGCTGTATCCCGCTAGTGTGGGTGTTAACTAAAAACTCTCCACCAATCTCACTGCCCTGCGCATTATATCTTTGCGCATATATTCCATATCCCGATCCATCCTGCCCATGACTTTGCCATATTACTAAAAAACTATCGTCGCTAAACACCCCTGTGGATGGATGGACTTGATCGTTTACACTGAATTTGTTTATTCTGAATTCATGGCTTATTTTGTTACCGTTCGCATCATATTTTTGTCCTTGTATACCATATCCCGACCCATCTTGTTCATGGCTTTGCCAAACAACAACAAAACTACCGTCGCTAAAAGTCCTCACACAAGAATTCCCCTGATCTCCTATGGTGTGGGTATTGATCAAAAGCTCACTTCCAACCTTGACTCCTTGCGCGTTGTATCTTTGAGCGTATATTCCAAAACCCGAACCATCTTGCCCTTTACTTTGCCATGTGACAACAAATCCTCCATCAGCAAATGTCTCTACAGATGGATTAATCTGATCATCGGTCCAATATTTATTTACTCTGAATTCATGGCTTGTTTTGTTCCCCTCTGCGTCATATCTCTGCCCGTATACACCCCACAACCCGAACCGTCTTGATCATTGCTTTGCCAAACAACAACAGAACTGCCGTCACTAAATGTCGCTGCCTTTTGAGAAATTTGCTCCTGCATCGTGTGGGTATTTACTAAAAGCTCTTCACCTACTCTTGTGATATTGGTGCCAGGAATAACCAATGCCGAAGAACACGGGAGAGGCGTTGGACCATCAAATCTTTGGCCGAAGATTCCGAAACCCGAACCATCTTGGCCGTTACTCGTCCAGGCGACAACAACGCCACCATTGCCAAATGTTCCTACGCTAGGAATCCACTGATTATTAGTTGTATAAGTATTAATCTGAAATTCAGAGCCCACTTTTACTCCACTTGAATCAAACCTTTGCCCATATATTCCTCCACTTGAGCCATCCTGTTCGTAACTATCCCAAACAACAATAAAACTATCATCGCCAAATATCCCTATTACGGGGGAGCCCTGAGTTCCGAGAGTGTAGGTATTAATCTGAAATTCAGCTCCCAATTTTGCTACACTTGAATCAAATCTTTGTCCATGCACTCCCCAACTTGAACCATCTTGATCCAGACTATGCCACACAACAACAAAGTTACCATCATCAAATGTCCCCACAATAGGCGCTCTCTGATTAGAAACAGTATGAGTGTTGATTTGAAATTCACCTCCCAATTTTGCTCCGCTTGAATCAAATCTTTGCCCATATGCTCCCTCAAGCGAACCATCTTGATCCAGACTATGCCACACAACAACAAAGTTACCATCATTAAATGTCCCTACGTTAGGATGTGCCTGGTGACTAGTGGTATAAGTGTTGATCAGAAATTCAGAACCTACCCTTGCCCCACTTGAATCAAACCTTTGGCCACATACTCCAAAACTTAAATCTTCCTGGGTCACGCCATGCCAAACAATAACAAAACTACCGTCACTAAATGTTCCAACACTGGGAAGGCCTTGATCATTGGTGGTGTAAGTGTGGATCTGGAATTCAGCTCCTAACTTCGTTCCATCTGAGTTAAATTTTTGTCCATGCGCCCCCCAACCCGAACCGTCTTGACCATAACTTTCCCAGACTACAACAAATGTCCCATCGTTAAATGTCCCTACTTCGGGCGCCCATTGCTTATTAGTGGTATAAGTATTAACTTGAAATTCGGCTCCTATTTTGGCCCCGCTTGAATCAAATATTTGTCCAAACACTCCATAATTCGAACCATCCTGACCATCACTTTGCCAAACAACAACATATCTTCCATCGCTAAAGGTTCCTACGCTAGGATTTGTCTGCTTACCAGCAGTATAGGTATTAATTTGAAATTCCGATCCTGATTTTGTTATATTTTGTGACATATACCCTCCCGTATAATATTAATCTTAAAAAAGTTTTTAAATACCCCCCCTTCTTTGCTCACGAAAAGGTTAAGACAAAAACTAATTCAATGTACTCCCTTTATCAATTATCATGCTGGTTTTGTATGAATTAAGAAGCTTAATTTCCGAAGTGTGATATTACTGCACACAACCTTTGAGGGGGCAGAGCATACACAATCAAAAAAATGAAATTACGGCTACATAGCCTGGTGGGCGAACAGACGTGGAGGAAAACGCCATGCAAATCGTAGGCTGCTTAAGGGGCATGATGATCAATGAAACCGAAAAGTTGTGTTAAAGAAGTATCGTTACTAGATATTGAAGAATGATACTGGTATTTGATTTAATCATTGCATTGGTAGCCCATGCGCGCTACACTTATATAAAATAATAGGATAGGCACCATGAGAAAATCAGAAATTGTAAGAGCAAGAATTGAACCATATATCAAACAAAGCACCGATCAGATACTCAACAAATTAGGGCTTTCTAATTCTGAGGCTATTTCCGTATTTTATCATCAGATCTTTTTAAGAAAAGGATTGCCTTTTGATGTAAAAATACCGAATGAAGTGACTCTTTCAGCAATTGATGACAGTTTTAGTAAAATCAAATTAAGCGAATCTTTGCCTTTAGATCAGTTCAAAAAAAGGTATTAGCGCCTGTATGTATAAGATTATAACTACCAAACAATTTGATAAGGATTTGAAGAAGGCTCAAAAAAGAAATAAGAACCTAAATAAATTTTGGGATATAATTGCACTCTTATCAGAAAACAGACCACTCCAAGATAAGCACCAAAAACATAAGTTAGTTGGTTTCAAAGAAGATATATTTGAATGTCATATAGAGCCTAATTGGCTTTTAATATGGCGCATAGAGGATAATAAATTGATTTTGATTAGAACTGGCACACACTCTGATTTGTTTTAAGTTTGATGTCATTTTTCAAATTGGGCTATTCTACAATGTTTTTATTATATTCGTGTTCAGTATGTGGAAAATTTAAATTTTTACGACCGAAAGAAGACTCTCGTTTTTCTTGTGCGGAGCATCGATCAATAATTTTATACGGCCACATGAAAGGCATACTCGTTTAACCGACAGAAAGGTTCAAACAATTAAACTAGCATCTTTTGGTAAATCCGCCGCGCCCTCATTAGAGAGCATCTCCCTGTTTGATCTTAAATCCATTCAAGAAATCCTTTGTTGGCAAAGGCCTTTTTCCAGCTCGTTGAAGCATTGTTGGTTTTAGCACACCTTTCCCACAACAAATTGAAATCTGATCATCTAAAACCGTGCCGGGAACGCATAATTCATTAGGTAAAGAAGCAACCTCTGCCGCCAGGATACGAATTCTCTCTCCCTTATATTCAAAAAAGCAGCCAGGCCATGAATAAAATGCACGGATCGAGCACTCAATACGTTCGGCAGGATCTTCCCAATTAATAAGGCTTTCTTCTTTTTCTAGCTTTTTTGCGTAAGTAGCTCCTTTTTCAGTTTGCTTTTGAGAGGGCATGCCATCTATATTGGACAGCACTTGCATAAGTAACTTTTCTCCTAAATTCGCCAGTTGGTCCCGAAATTCGGGCGCTGTAATTTTTTTTGGCACTTTAACCTTTTCAGCCAGATAAATATCTCCTGTGTCTATGCCAGCATCCATTTTCATAATGCATACCGCGGTAGTTTTATCTCCAGCCAGAATTGTGCGTTCAATCGGAGCCGCACCACGCCATCGAGGAAGAGCAGATGGATGAATATTTATACAGCCGTACTTACAAATTGATAGTATCGATTCCGGCAAAATTTTGCCGTATGAAGCGACGATAATTGCGTCGGCCCCGAAATTTTTGATCTCTTCAAATATCTCAGGTTTTCTTAACGATTTTGGACAAGATACAGGCAGCGCTAGCTGTTCACAAAGCAAGTGTACTGGAGATTTTTGAATCTTATGCCCTCGCCCAGTTTTAGAAGGCGGCGTTGTAAATGCATGAAGAATCTCGTGTTTCGAAAGGTGCAAAGCTTTAAGTGTTGGGACGGCAAACTCTGACGTTCCCATAAATAATAATTTCACGTTCTATTCTCCGTCATTCTCCTTATATTTTTTCAATTTTTTCAAGATCAAATCCCTTTTTATTTTAGATGCATAATGAACCATTGTGATCCCGTTTAAGTGATCAAGCTCATGTTGGATCGCCCTTGATAGCCAACCACTTGCTTGCAGTTCCTGCGCAGCGCCGTTTTCATCCAAATGTTTCAGCTTTAAATTTTCGGGCCTAGTAATAGAGATTTTTTTTATTGTAGGAAACGAAAGACATCCCTCTTCAGCAACCCAAGTCTCTTCAGAGAGATATGTGATTTTTGGATTGATAACGACATAAGGCTTTGTTTCTTCCTCAACGTAGCTTGATAGATCAAGAACAAAAATCCGTTTTAAAACTCCGATCTGGTTGGCCGCAAGCCCGGCGCCGGATGCAGCTCTCATTGTTTCAAACATATCGATAATTAGAGCATGAATTTCCCCGTCTATGTGCCCAATCGGCTCGGCCACCTGGTTTAATATTGGATCTGGAGCGATTAAAATTCTTCGTTTTGCCATTCTGTATCTGAAATTAATTTCCCACTTAAATGGTCATATTCATGTTGGATTACTCTTGCCATCCATCCATCCGCACTAAGAACTTTGGGTGTCCAATCTTTATCATGGTATCTCACCATTATCTCAGAAGATCTGGACACATTAAATTGTAAGTAAGAAGGGCTTGTATCACTAGGTCTGCCAGTTCCCACTTGATAATTTGGCAAAGATAGACATCCTTCCTCTGCTGACGATTTTTCTTTTGAATAATAATAAATTTTAGGATTAATAAAAGCCCTTGGCCTTTCATAGTCAAAAGATGGAGAGATTGAAAGGTCAACAACGAAAAGCTGTTTTGAAACTCCCACTTGTG
>Ga0307987_1000477_pt1 | contig 24142 bp, 17 predicted proteins | sample EllFjometagen181_FD_203157 | JGI IMG/M metagenome (GOLD analysis project Ga0307987, IMG submission 203157) | Marine microbial communities from Ellis Fjord, Antarctic Ocean - #181 | ecosystem: Environmental > Aquatic > Marine > Unclassified | place: Southern Ocean | collected 2014-10-08 | reverse complement strand
CGAAGTCGTAGATGCCGTGCCCGCCGGGGTTCATGCCGGTGATGAAGCCCGACCAGGCCACCGGGGACTGGGGCGGGGTGGAGGTGCCCAGCAGCTGGAAGGTGCCGTCGCCGATGAGCTTCTCGATGTTGGGCAGGCTGCCGTCGTCGACCATGTGCCGGATGATGGTGGAGTCGATGCCGTCGACGCCCAGTACGAACACGCCGGGCACGTCGGGGCCCTGGGGGGCGTCGTCGGTGCCGCAGCCCAGGGCCAGCAGCATCACGGCGGGAAAGAGCCGGGAGCTAGGCATGGTCGGCCTCCTGGACGCTTGGGTCCGTGGGCAGTTCCTGGTCGCCCACCAGGATGCGCGCGCCGGGGGCCGCGCAGTGCTGGCTGGGGGCGAGCTGGGCGGGGTCGAGCCAGCCGCGCACCGTGCCTTCTTGGCCGGGCTTGGGGAACACCGAGTGGCCCTGCATGTACTTGGGCGGCTGCTGGCCGAACATGGACATGATGCTGGGGGCCATGTCCAGCAGGCGCGGGGTGTCGGTGGTCAGGGGCCGGTTGGAGAACAGCACGCCAGGGACGATGGTGGGATCGACGCAGTGGTCCCCCGACCAGCCCTTGGTGTTGTCGGTGAAGACTTCTTCGGGGGTCGCGCCTGTGGCGCAGTTCCAGGAGTGGCGGTAGCCGCCGTCCCAGCCCACCAGCACGTCGGGGGCGTCCATCTTGTACGGGCCCGTGTAGAAGCGGGCACTCGCCTTGGCCGAGCGCACGACGCGGTGGTTGTTCTGGGGATCTTCGAGCAGCAGCAACTCAGCGCAGATCTCTTCCACCAGGGCGTCGTACTCTTCGCCGGGCTCGACGATGCCCTGGCCTTCGCGGCCCTTCAGGTTCACGAACAGGCCGGTGAGCCCCATGCCGTAGGCGCGGGTGCGGGACCAGTCCACACCCTCCATCCAGTCACCGCCCGTGCGGGCGTCGTCCTTCAGGAACAGGTAGCCGTTGTCCCGCAGCCAGGCGTTGAGGTTGATGCCGCGGCGGAAGTTGGTGAAGCCGTGGTCGCTGACCACCAGGAACAGGGTGTCCTCTCGCTCCCACTCGTGGCGCACTTCGTTCAGCAGGCCGTCCATGCGCTCGTACAGCGTGTAGATGGCGTGGGACCACTCGGTGGTGTCCTTGCCTTCGTTGGCCGGGTGGGTGGGGTCCAGGTAGCGCATGAACATGTGCTGGCAGCGGTCGGTGGTGTCCACGATGGTGGTGACCAGGCCCTTCTTGGTCTGCTTGCAGGCGTCGAGGAACATGCGCCGGCGCTCTTCGTAGTACAGCCAGGCTTGGTCCCAGAAGACCTTCTCGTCGATGACCATCTCGTTGAGCGCCCAGGTGTCCTCCGCCAGCCCGAGGGTGGCGAACTTGCCCTGCTTGCGGGCCAGGTACATGGAGTAGGTGGACGGGTGGCTGATGGGCATCGCCGGGTTTTCTGGATCGATGTGGATGGCGGTCATGTAGAGGTTGACTTCGGGCTCCAGGCTCACGAAGTAGAAGCGCGCGATGCCGTGGACCTTGATGCCCAGGCCCGGGGAGAAGACCAGCTCTTTCCACTCGCTGTACTCGCCCCGCTTCAGCTCGAAGGGGTCGACGCCATCGACCACGAGGGTAGCGCTCTGCTTGTCCTTGGACACGGTGATGGTGAAGGGCAGCAGCATCCGGCCGCCGTCGACGTGCAGGCTGTTGTCCGGACCCACGATGCGGGAGCGGAAGACCTCGGGCTTAGCGGGGTTCCGGCGAAGCACGGTCTGCTCGCCGCCCTCGAAGGCCGCCCCGCCTTCGTTGTTGGCGGTGGAGAAGAAGCTGAAGGTGCCCTGGGAACCCCGGAGGTCGGGCACGCACATGGCGGCCAGCAGCAGGCCGTTGAACTTCTGCACCGGCCAGGTGATGGGCATGCGCTGGATGATGGAGAAGATGTGCTTCTCGCCCAGGTGCTTCCAGAAGGTCTGGGAGCGCTGCAGCAGTGACAGCCGGGGCTTGTCCAGAGGGATGCGCCAGCCGCCCATGGACAGGATGCGGCTGGGGTTGCCGATGTCGGTGGAGGACAGCCGGGGGGCGTAGTTCTTGGGGTTGCGATCCAGGAAGTCGTAGATCGCGTGGCGGGAGGGGTCGACACCCGTACTGAACGTGGACCAGGCCACCGGCGACATGGACGGGTAGGTCGTGGCCAGGGGGCGGAATGCGCCCTTGTTGGCCAGTTCCTGGAAGGTGGGCAGCTTGCCTTGCTGCATGAGCCGGGTGGCGATGCCGGGGTCCATGCCGTCGAGCCCCAGCACGATCACGCGCTTGACCTGGGCGTTCTTGTACGGGTTGCCGACCTTGATGGTGCGGTACACCCACAAAAATGGCCAGATCAGGATGGTGCCGAACGCCAGGAAGAACGTGGCCACCAGGACCATCGCAGAGCCAGCGAAGGCGAAGCCTGCGCCGGGACCGATGTAGGCCTGTGCGGGAGCGGACCAAAGCAGGGTCGCCAGAGCGACCGCTGCGATGAACCGATGATGTTGGGCCTTGGGGTGGAACACGCCGGAGGACCCCCGGGTTGGAGAGCCGCGAAAGATAACCCCCAGGGCCCAGCCTGGCAGTTTCTATACGCGTGCTATTTCGAGCAGGCTATCTGTACACGCCAGGCCGCCTGAGCAATCCCTTTGATCGCTGGCTGGTGCGCCGGCTCACACGCCTCGGGGCCGGCGGACCTGTGCCTTGTTACACGGCCCCCGATCAACATCGCTGGAGACAGCACATGCTCCGTCCGACCGCCCGTCTTGCCGCTTTCGCCTTCATCACCGCCTTGGCCTTCGGCTGCGGCGACAAGGCTGGTGACGTCAAGGAAGCTGCGCAGGCTGCCCTCGACAGCGCCGACTACCCCACCGCCATCACCGAGGCCGCTCGCGCCATCGGCCTCGCCGCCGACGACAAGGCCATGGTCTGGCAGGCCCAGCAGATCAAGCTGCAGGCCCTGGCTCGCAGTGGCGACGGTGCTCAAGCGTCCACGTTGATCGAGACCCTCGCCGGTCAGTATGCGGCTCAGGTCAAGTCGCCCTTGTACATCTCCGTAGCCAACGAACTCAAGAAGGCCGGCCAGACCAGCTCCGCCATCGACGTGCTCGACGCGGGCAACAAGCGCTTCCCTGACGAGAGCGAGAAGTTCCTGGTAGCCATCCAAGAGCTTCAGACGACCACCGAGATGGACCCGGCCGAGATCGAGAAGTTGAAGGCCCTAGGCTACCTGTAGGCGATGCATCGGTTGATGCGACGCGGGGCGCCGGGTAGGATTCACCAGACGCCTTCCCCGTGAGGAGTGCCATGCGCAGCCCCGTGTCCGTTCTTGTGGGCAGCAGCCTCGCCGCTCTCTGCTTCTGTGGCCCCGCCATGGCGGCCGAAGACGTGGTGCTCTCCAACCTGGGTACTTGGAACGGTTCGCCCGTCGACCAGGCCGTGACCATGGACGCCTACGAACTGGTGGTCAACCAGCTCGGCCTGGCCATCGCCAACAAGCCCATGTCCCCCGGGGAGACCCTGGGTATCTTTGGCTTCGACGTGGGGCTGTCGTCGACCATCGCGTTCACCGACACCAAGGAAGGCTCATCGGGCCAGCCCTCCCCCTGGGCGCGGGTCCACGAGACCGGCGAGCCCAACGGGGTCATGTGGATTCCCTGGCTCAGTGCGCGCAAGGGCTTGCCCCTGTCCCTCGAGGTGGGCGGCAACCTCGGCTACATCGCGTTCTCCAGGCAGACCATCTTCAGCGGCTACGGTCGCTGGGGCCTGTGGGAAGGCTACCACCCCATCCCCGACATCTCCATTCAGGTCGGCTACTCCGGCTATGTGGGCAACAACGAGCTCGAGCTGGGCGCCTTGGACTACTCGGCGACCGTCGGGTACACGCTGCCCTTCGGCAGCCTGGTGGGCATCAACCAGGCTCAGTTCAGCCCCTACCTGGGAGTGGGCCAGGTCATCGTCCACGCGGCTCCCCGCATCGACGAATCGCTGCAGGAAGACCTGGGAATCGGCCGCATCTCCGGCTTCAAGAAGGGCGAAGGCTACACCGATGCCCTGCGCCATATGGCCTTGAGCGGTGGCTTCCGGGTGCTGTCGGGCGACGTGCAGCTGCGCATGGCCGTGCAGTTCTCCCCGGGCAAGCTCGCGGCCCTCAGCGGTGGGTTGGGGTTCGTCTACTAGTCGCTGCACGCTGCTTGCGGTCTCGCTCTGGGCGCTGCCTGTGCACGCGCAAGAGCTGCGGGTGGAGCTGCAGGCTTCGGTTTCGGATGATCTGAGCTACGTCTTGGGGACCCTGCGCTGGGACTGCGATGAGCCCATCGGGTTCGCCGACGCGGTGGGGGCGCTGCCCGAGCCGCCCGATGACCGCGCCGCCCTGCGTACCTGGCCCGGGGGGGCGGAGAAGGGGGAGCTGCGCTGGCGGGAACTGCACGACGAGCGGGGCCCCTACCTGGGCTTCGAGCTGGACCTCCCCGACCGCTACGGCGCCGTGGGAAGAGTGCCCGGTCATGGCCTGTTCCTCAACGGTGGTTGGTATCCGGTGCCGGTGGACGCGGAAGGGCGCGTGCTCGAGGCCAGGTGGGACGTTGTGGTGGGAATCCCCGACGGTGCGGTGGGGGCGCTTGGCTCCGACTTCGGCGAAGGCGATCTGCGCTGGCAGGGCAGGGGAGAGCGGGTGGGCTTGGCCGTGATCCCCGGCGGTCGGGAGGAACGTCTCCAGACCGCGGCGGGTGAGGTTGTACTGCTGTCGCGCCATGGCTTCACCCAGGCCCGCAGGCGCTGGCTGCAGGACAGCCTCGAGGCGGCGTGGCCCGAAGGCCTGCCCCTGGATCTCGCGGTGGTGGACGCGCCGCTCATGCGGCGGCTGGCGCGTTCTAGCCCCGGCCTGGTCTTTCTCTCCTCCCGTGCGTTCCGGCTCAACCCGGGTTTGAAGCACCTGCACCAGGGTGGGGTGATCCACGGCCTGCTCTTGGCGGGGCTGTCCGAGCGCATCCCCGCACACCACCTGCGGGACTTCGCCGCTGCGGTGCTCACCGCGCGGGCGCTGGAGCAGGCCCCCACGGCCGAGGGGCTGCTGCGCTGGTTTTCGTGGCTGCCCCAGATCGACGAGCTGCTTTATTCGGGTAGCGTGCCCTACGTCAGCGAGGTGATGGGCGAGCCCTGGCCTGGCGACACCGTGGCGGACGACCTGCTCGAGTCTCTGGACCCCAGGATCCCCGGAGCGGTTGTGGCCGGCTGCATGGTGGCGCGGGGGCAGCCCGTGGACGCCCTGGTCCAAGACCTGCTCCAGACGGGCAAGGCGCCACCGTGGCTCGGGGTGCGACGTCTGGAAGAGGCCCCGCAGGACTACCGGCTCGAGCTCGAGGGCCGGGCCGCGCGTGCCCGCCTCACGGTCACCCGGGATGCCCCGTCCGGGGCTGCCACGGAGCCCTTGGTGGTCTCGGTCGACGGCGAGCGCTCGCTGTTCGAGCTCGGTGAGGGGCCGGGCTCCCAGACCGTGGAGTTGGCGGAGCGGCCGGGGGCCGTGGTGTTGGATCCCGATGGTCTGCTGCGCCAGAGCGACCGCTCCAACGACCGCTGGCCCAGCCGCTGGACCACCGTGGTCTCGGCCTTCCCCACGGTGTGGAACCTGAGCTCCGGTCGCCTCGAAGGCTACCTGGCCCTGCGTTTTCGGCGCCAGCACGACACCCGCTGGTATTACGACAGTTTTGTTTTTCGCGATGAGGTCGATGAGATCGGTGCGCGTGGCGCCGTGGGCCACAGCTGGGGCCCGCTGCAGGATCGTCGCTGGCGTCCCTATCGGCTCTACCTGTGGGCCTCTGGCTCGTTGCTCGATTCAGACTTCCGGCCCACCGACCAGGGGCGCTACGCTGTGGACATGGGCGCCACCTGGGCCTGGGACACTCAGGTGGACTGGCTCTTTCCACTACGGGGCCACCGCTTCGCCGTGAGCGGGCACAGCGGCTTTGTTCCCGGCTCTCCCCAGCGCTGGGCGGGCCTGAGTGCGAGGCTCGGGGGCGTGGCCTCGCCCCACCCGCGCATTGCCCTGGCGGGCCAAGCGCGCGTGGGACGGTCCTGGGGCGAGGTCGAGCACCGCCTGCAAGTGTTGGGGGGCGTGGACAACCTGCGCTCGATCCCTGCCGACATGGTGGTGGGGAGCGCCAAGCTGGTGACCCGTGGCGAGCTCCGCGTGGCGCCTCTGCGGCACATCTCCGTTCCCATCGGTTTGGGTTGGCTGGACGAGGTGCAGCTCAGCGCAGGGCTCGAGGCGGGCCTGGTCAGCGGCAGCATCGTGGAGCCCAGCTATGGCTCCACCCCGGTGGACGGCTGGGTGAGTGCGGCGGGCTGGACCGGGGGCAGCTTTGTGGCTGTGGATGTCCTCGGAGGCCAGCCGGCCCTGGCGGGACTGGTCCTGGCGGGCCCCATCGCCGCCGATCCCGGCTTCGTGGCGGACACCTCGCCTAGTCTGTACCTGCTGTGGGAGCAGGCCTTCTAAGGGGGACAACGGAAACGTTGTCGCGAGCCGCTGTCCGTGTGGTCTCACGGTGGCGGACCCTGCTCGACCCAGAGCGGCAGCCGGCCCGCTCTCGGTCGCCTCTTGGGGCATTCGTGGTCGCCCGTGCGTAAAACAGAACAGTAGTGCAGTCTGTCTTGGCTGTGCCGCGGCGCGTTGGCGTTCTGGGTTCTCGGATCTTCGAGCATCGGACGGGCAGCCGGCGGCGACCCTTCGTGGGGCGTCATACGCCGAAGAAACAAAAACGTTGTAGGGGGTGCCCTCCCCTTGGTGACGCTGGGCTCTACCCCCGGTGTCTCAACATTCGATCCATTCTCGGATAGAGTGTTGACGTGTCACATTGGTCTCCCGCCCCGAGGCTCGCCCTGGCGCTGTGGTGCTTGGTGGGGGTGGGCTGCGCCCACAACTACTACGTCTTCCCAGGGCCCTTGGCTTCGGTGGGCAAGCCGGCGCTGCCTGTGGGGTTCGTGGATGACGATGGACCCGGGGGCTCGGTGTGGGACGGTATCGAGCCCACGGCGGCTGTGGCTGCCACCAACGCCGGCGCTACACCCGAGTCCGGGTCGGCCAGGGATGCCGAGCCCCCCGTGGGGCTCAAGGCCCGCAAGAGGGGAGGGGACGTGGCAAAGTCTTCCACCGCCTTTCTGGGGGCTTCGAAGCTGCGCCACAGGGGCGAGAGCTTCCGCTACGACTGTTCCGGCTTGGTGATGGCTGCCCACGCCCGTGCCGGGCTGCAGCTGGCTGGGTCCAGTGAGTCCATGCTCACCATGGCCAAAGAAGTCGGCGTATTCCATCGTCGCAAGCGTCCCCGGGTGGGAGACGTGGCGTTCTTCGCCAACACCTACGACAAGAACGGTAATGGACGCCTGGACGACCTCATCACCCATGTTGCGGTGGTGGTCGAGGTGGACGAAGACGGTACCGTCCACATGGTGCACAAGGGCGGTCGAGGCATCACGCGCCTGATCCTGAACCTGCACCAACCCTCGGAACATGCCGACGGCGCCAGCAAGGAGATCAACAGCTACCTGCGCTCCCGCCGCTCCAGCGATCGTCGGGGCACCCGGTACCTCGCCGGTGAGCTGTGGATCGGCTTCGCCTCGTTTTGGAGGGTGCTCGAACCCCGCTGATCCAGCCCTCCACTGGACCTGCGCCCCGGTTGCGCGATAGCGTGGATGGGTTCGCCCCGGCATCCGTGCCACGGGCAACCTGGCGAGGTCAGTCCATGAGGGAGCATCCCGTCCTGGCGGCTGCGGCGCTCCACGGCGTTCGGCTAGGGCTGGATCGTATGCGGCGCTTCATGCGCGCTCTGGGATCGCCCCACACCCGCTACCCCATAGTGCACGTGGCGGGGACCAACGGCAAAGGCAGCGTCTGCACCATGGTGGCCGCTGTGCTGCGCCAGCAGGGCTACTCGGTGGGCCTGTACACATCTCCCCACCTGCAGCGGGTCAACGAGCGCATCCGGGTCAATGGCCGCGAGATCAGCGATCCCGTGCTCGATGGACTCCTGGGGCGGGTGGGAGAGCTCAGTCGCACTCTGGGCCGCGATCTCATCGAGCTCGACGAAGCCGAAGAAGCCCTCACCTACTTCGAGACCATCACCGCGGCGGCTTTCCTCCACTTCGCCGACGCCCAGGTCGACGTGGCGGTGGTCGAGGTGGGCATGGGCGGTCGCCTGGACGCCACCAACATCGGGCGTCCCGTGGTGGGGGCCATCACCTCCATCGGGCTGGATCACACCGAGGTGCTGGGGCCCGACATCTCCTGCATCGCTGGCGAGAAGGCTGGGATTCTGAAGCCCGATCTGCCCGTGGTGGTGGGCGGTGTGCCGGCCGACGCGCTGCGGGTCATCCGCGCAATGGCCCAGACCCACGGCTCGCGCCTGGTGGTATACGGCGAAGACTTCCACCTGTTTCGGGATGGCCATGGCTTCGCTTGGCAGGGGCCGTGCAGCAAGCGCGGCGGCCTCAGTGTGGGCATGGCGGGGCACCACCAGGTAGACAACGCCGCTGTTGCGTTAGCGATACTCGACCTTCTTCCAATCGAGTTGGCATGTGACGAGGAGTCCGTGCGCGTCGGTATGGCCAACGTTCGTGTACCCGGTCGGCTCGAGTGGTTGGCTCCGGATGTACTGGTGGACGCGGCTCACAACGTGGATGGTGCGGTCACCCTGGCGGCCTATCTGAGGGCACGCGGCGGAAAGGACCGTCCTCGGCGTACGCTGCTGCTCGGTGCATCTCGCGAGAAGGACATCCGCGCTATCGGTGCGCTGCTCGCCCCCCATGTCGATCGCATTCTCACCACAGCGGGTTCGCACCCACGGGCCATGGCGCCCGGTATGGTGGCCAGCGCCCTCGAGGGCTTGTCCATCCCGGTGATGCCCGCAGGTCCCATCGAACAGGCCCTGCCCTTGGCTCGGGCTGGTGGTGGCGAGGTGGTGGCCGCTGGCTCCATCTTCCTGGTGGGGGCGGTGCGGGACCTCCTCGGCATCCGGTGAGCCCTGTCGCGCTGCTGCTGGGCCTGCTGGTCGCGCCGGCGGTGCTCGCCGCGCAGACGGATCGGGGCGGTCTTCGGCTCGAGGCCGACCGCATCGTGCTCGACGACGGGGTCCTGTACGGCGAGGGAGCCGTGCGGGCGGAGCTCGAGGGGGGGCAGCTCACCGCCCAGCGCTTCGAGCTGACCGTCGATGGAAGCGCCGCGGTGCTCGAGGATGGCTGCTGGGAGCGACTGGACGGGCGGGTTTGCTTCGATCGGCTCGAGTTGCTCCCCGATGGTGTGGCCCAGCTCGACGGCGCGAGCCTGAGCCTCTGCGCTTGCGATGGCCCGCGGGAGCCTTGGAGCGTGGTTGCCTGGCGTGTGCGCATCGAACCCGAGCGCGGTGCAGTGTTCGTGGGTGGCTTGCTGCGGGTGGCGGGTTGCCCGGTCCTACCACTGCCCGTGGGGGTGTTCCCCCTGGGTGAGCGTCGCTCGGGCCTGCTGGCGCCTCGGGTGGGCTGGACCCCGGATGGGCTGGAGCTGGGCCAGCCGGTCTACCTCTCACTGGGGCCGGCGGCGGACCTGACCCTCGAGCCTATCTGGAGGCAACAGCGGGGTGTGCGGCTCGACAGCGAGCTGCGCTGGGCCCTGCCCCGTGATGGCGCGACCGAGCTGGGGGTGGCCGGTGGCTGGGACAACCTCGACCAGCGCCTGCGCGGCATGGCGGATGTGGAGCACGGCTACGTGGATCGCGGCCTGCGCACGGCGGCCTCGGGCAGCGTGGTCAGCGATCTCGACTACCGCGACGACTACGAGCTGGACTTCACCCGGCGGCAGCAGGACTTCCACGAGCTCCGCGGCCTGGTGGGGCTGGGGCCTGTGCGCCTGGAGCACGACGGCATCCAGACCCTCGGGGCGGCCAGCCAGCGGCTGGTGGGTGTGGTGGTGTCGCGGCCGGCGCGGGACAGTGGCGCACTGTCGCCTTCGGCGGGGATCGATCTCGAGCTCGGAGGCTACGGCAGCTCACCCTTGGTGCTCGATGAGTCCTGGCTCGTGGCGCGTCCGAGCTTGGGCCTGGTGGCGGGCCGTCCCGTCGGGCCGGTGGAACTCCAGGCCGAGTTGGCGGGGCATGGCTTGCTGCTACAGCCCATGGACAGGGGCCTGAGCGTAGCGAGCGGCGAGGTTCTGTCCGAGGGCAGGATCGCGACCGAGGCGCGGGCCACCCTTCCCCTGTGGGGGGATCATGGCGCCCTGCGTCACCTCCTCAGCCCGAGCCTCGTGGCTGGCGCAGCGCTGGCCCGTAGCTCCGATGGCTTCGACAGCTACCACCCCAGGCTGGGCGCGTCCCCATCGATGTGGGTGGGCCCCAGGGTGGACAGCCGGTGGTTGAGCGCCACGGCGGTGCCCTTGCACCTGCGCACCGAGCTGCCCATCAGCGAGCTCGGCCTCGTGCCTTCCGCCCAGGCTTGGTGGGGGAGGGGAGCATGGTGGGGTCGGCTTCAGGGATCAGCCACCGTCGAACCGGGTGTAGCGCTGAGTAGTGGATTGGCCTGGCTCGAGGCTGGTCGCCGCGGTGAGGCCCTGTCCGTGGCCGCAGGCGTGCTCGCTCTGCAGGAAGCCCAGGACGCCGGTCAGATCAGTGCTCGTGCGGCATGGCGGCTCCCCTGGGGGGCGGATCGCTGGGAGCCCAGTGCCCGGGCACGCTGGTCCATGGCCGAGGCCTCGTTCGTCGAGCGTCACCTCGGCTTGTACTTCGCCTCTCGCTGTGACTGCCTGGGCGTCGAGCTGGGGGCTACCTGGGCCGAGGATCGCCAGCAACCCAGCCTCGGGTTGCGTGTGGATCTGGGTCGCTAGGGCCGAACGCTGTAGGCTGTAGTCCCATGCTCGCCCCTCCACCCCACCGAGACGCTCCCCTGCTCTCCCTGGCGTTCTGCCTCACCATCGGTGCGCTGGTGCGCTTCGGCCTGCTCCAAGGTCATGATCTGCGGGGCGCCTTCGGTCCCGATGCCCCCGGAGCGGCCGCCTCGGCCTTCGGGGGCATCCTGGCCCATCCCTACCCCCTGCACCCCCTGCTGATCCGTGTCTTCGCCCTCCCCAGTGGCGAACCCGTGCAGGGGGCGTTGCTGCTGTCCCTCGCCGCGGGCTTGGCCACCGTGGCGGCGGCCTGGGTCATCGGGAGGGTGCTGACCGATGGCCGTGACGGCCGCTCCACGGCCCTGCTGGCCGCCACCGCGCCGCTGCTGGTGCAGGGCAGCCTACTGCGCGGTGGGGACGCGCTGGCTATGAGCCTGGCGGCCTGGGCTGTCGCCCTGGGCTGGTGGGGTGCCCTGAGAGTGGGAACGCGACAGGCTAGGAGCTGGGGACCCCGTGTGGGCCTCGTGGCGGCCGGGCTGCTGTGGGGGCTGTCCGCGGTTGCCAAGCCCATCGCGCTTCCGGCGGGGGCCTTCCTGCTGGCGGCTCCTCTGCTGGGGGGCCGTCGTAGCCTGCCCTGGTTGGGGGGCGGGCTGGTGTTGGGCGGCTTCGTTGCATCACCGTTTCTGGGGCCGCTCCACAGCCCACAGCCGGCCATGGGGCTGCTGGGGTCGTGGTGGCTTCCGGCGCCCCCAGGGGTGGCGGAGCTTCCGTCGTGGCTCGCGACGGGCGGGGGTGTGCTGGTCGGGCTGGCCCGGGAGCAGAGCTGGTCTCAGCTCAACCTGCTGGCGGGTCTCTCCCTGGCCGGGTGCGCGGTGGCGGCGCCCAGGCGAGGCTTCCGCTTCGTCGTCTTCCTTCTGGGCCTCGGGTCGATGCTCGGTCTGGCCGCCATGCTCGGGGATCGCCTGCAGGCGCGCTACCTCTGCGCGGCCAGCTTCGGTTGGCTGATGCTCGCGGGGGTCGCCCTGACTCCGGGCAACCTGCGGCGGGGAACCCCACCGGAGCAAGCCTCGTGGCGCAGAGTCCTGCTCGGCCCGCTGCCGCTGTCCTTCGCGGTGACCCTGTCCGTGATGGCCAACCTGCGCCTGTGGGACGGCGTGGCGCTGCTGCGCAGCCAGGAAGAGGGCGCCGCGGCGCCCAGCGGCTTGTTCGCGGACTGGGCAGGAAACTGGCGCCCCCTCAGCGCTTACAGCGACAGCAGCATCTGCGGCGCGCTCGAGCTGGAGCGCTTGGCAGAGACCCTCGCCCGGCAGGCGCCCCGCGGCGGTAGTGTTGTCACGCTGCCCCTGCGGGACGGGCGGGCGTGGCATCTGTTGGGGCCCCTCGGGTCGGCTCGGGACGATCTCACTCTGCTCGAGCTCGGCCCCGAGTGCTGCCCCGCTGGCGCCGAATCGTGTGCTGGGCGGCTCGCTGGGGCCATGGCGGAAACTGGCGGTGGCAGCGTGGTGGTTCCCCTTCGGCCCCAGGGACGCTGCGAAACCGACGCCCTGCCAGCTGGGCTCGACGACTGGCGGGCGGCTCTCGTCCCTTCGGTGGGCCCCGATGGCGTCTGGTACGGCGTATGGACGGTTCCTCCTTCGGAAAGTTCGAGCGGGCAGCACCTCTGTCACGCGCTGGGTGGGACGCCCCCCGTACGCCCTGCACGGCCCTAGCCGGCCCATTCGCCCTCGGTGGCTTGACAGCCCCCGTCAGCGGGCCATGCTGTAGTCTCTCGCGGAGGACCGGCCTTGGGTGGAATCGCAGCCATCGTGGACTACAGCGCTACCCCCCGGCTCGAGCTCGGGGAGCGCCTGTCCGGATCCGTTTCGCTGCGCGGGCCCGACCAGCATGGCGTCTTCGAGGAAGGCCCCGTCTTCCTGGCCCAGCATCGCAACCGGGTCACCGCGGGCGGTCGCCGCCAGCCCATCGTCTCGGACCGCTACGTGTTGGCCCTCGATGGGCGCCTGTACGACCATGTGGATCTCGCCCGACGGGTCCAGCGTGGCGAGCAGCGGGGCGGCGCGCTGCCCGGTGATGCCGAGGTGCTGCTGCACGCCTGGGAAGCCCTGGGCCCCGCCTGCCTGGAGCGCCTCGACGGGGCCTGGGCCATCGCCGTTTGGGATCGGCAGGAGCGAGCCTTGTATCTGGCCCGGGATCCCCTGGGGCAACGGTCACTGTACTACAGCGTCTCCGGTCGGCGCTGCGCTGTGGCGTCCCTGTCGGACCGCCTCACGCTGCTGCCGTGGGTCTCCCGGGAGATCAGCCGGGATCACCTCTGCGAGTACGCGGCCTTCCGCTACGTCCACGCTCCGCGCACCCTGCTGCGGGACGTACAGGCGCTGCCTCCCGGCTGTCTGCTGCGCTTCGACATCCGCGGCACCCGCATCGAGCAGCGGGTGCGGCCCCCCGTTGCAGCCCCCGACGCCGAGGCACCCTCCAGTGACGAGGGTGTGCGAGAGATCGACCGGCTGCTGCGACGCGCGGTGACCCGCAGGGGGCGCACTGGTACTCCGGTGGGCTTGCTGTTGTCTGGCGGCACCGACTCCACGGTCCTGGCCCGCACAGCCGTGCAGGAAGGACTGGATCTTCGCGCCTTCCACCTCCACTTCCCCGAGTCCGGCGTGGACGAAGCCGCCTTCGCAGGGCGCGTCGCCCGGCTGCTCGATCTGCCAATGCAGCAGGTCGAGTTGGACGCTACGGTCTTCGATGACGCCCTCGAGCGCTGCACCCGCGCCATGGGCAGCCCCCTGCCGAATCCCGCCGCTGTGGGTCAGTATGTCTTGCTCCGGGCAGCGCGTCGGGAGGTTCGTGTGGTCCTGAGCGGGGCTGGCGGCGATGAGCTGCTGGCTGGTGGACACATCGCGGCCTTGGCGCTGCTGATGAAGCAGGTCAGCGTGCTTGGGCGCGCCACCTCCAAGCTGCGCTATCGCGTGGGGGCGGGGCTGCGGGGGGCCGGGCTCTCGGACCTGGCGCTGCGGCCCATGCGCTACGGCTTTCAGCGGCTGGCCGGAGGCACCGAGGTCATCGACCACGCCGCCCGGATCCGGCTGATGGGCCTGGACCCTGCGCGTCCACAGCTGCGCCAGGACGTGTTGCTACCCCTGTACGCCGGCATCGAGACCGACCCCATCAACACCCTGCTCGCCATCTTCCAGCGGGGATGGTTGCCCGAGGACATCCTCGCTCGCGCCGATCGCCTGGCCGCAGCCTGCGGCATCGAGCACCGCTTCCCCATGCTCGACTCGGGCCTGACCGCCTACGTCAACGGCATCCCCGGGGCGTGGAAGGTGCGCACGCGCTGGGGGCTGCCCCAGCCCAAGTGGCCGCTGCGCAAGCTGTTGAAGGGCAATGTGCCGCGCTCGGTCTACGATCGACCCAAGCGGTCCTGGCCCGCACCCCTCAACCGCTGGCTGCGCCACGAGGGTGCCCCCTTCCTGCGGGCGCGGTCCGAGCGGCTGCTGGACGCTCCCTGGGGACTGTGGAAGCCCGAGCCGGTGCGCGCCATGGTCCAGGCTCACCTGGGAGGCGAGCGCTACCACGGTGGCGCCCTGTGGGTGCTGATCCTGCTCGAAGCTTGGCTACGTCAGCTGGACGAGATGCGCTAAGAGGCTCTCTGTTCTCCGCTCGGTGGTGCGTCATGGGTCTTCGCTCGATCTCTCTGCTCGTCTCCTGCCTGTCCCTGACCGCCTGCGATCCCGACGGGCCGGAACGGCACGACCCCGGCACGCTGCCTGACGACACGGGCCCGGACGACACGAGCACGCCCGTGGCGGAAGGCTGCCGGGCGCAGCCCCAGGCGGCGGACCGCGAACGGCTGGTGATGGTGTCGTTCCCCTACGGGGCTTCGGGCGAGCAAGCCCAGACCTGGGGCGTGTTCACCCTCGACACCCAGGGGGAGCTGTCGGACTCGGGCACGCGGGTGGACATGGGCCGTGGCTACGGTGGTCACGTGGCCTTCACCCCCGACGGCAGCATCGGCATGGTGGCCCAGGATGACGGCTCCCTGGGGGTCTTCGAGGTCGTGGGGGCAGGCGAAGTGCGGGTGATCCACGCGCGCCTCGACGGCGGCTTCTATGCCTCGAGCGTGACCTCCGACCCCACGGGGGAGTGGGCCTGGATCGTCGATGGCAACTGGGCAAACAACGGTGGCGGGCTCTACCGCGCCCCCATCGACTGCGACAGCGGTGAGCTCGGCGTCGCCGAGCGGGTCCTCGAGGCCAAGCTGCCGGCGTGGATGGGCTACTTCCACCAGCGCCTGGATCGGGCGCTGCTGGTGGGGCGTGAGGCCGACGGGGCCAGCGGGGGCGAGGACGCCTTCCTGCTCGAGCCCGTGGCGTCTCCAGTGGTCCTGGATGGCACCGACGTATTCGGCGATGACGAGGCCATCCTGGCCAGCGCTGCGCTGAGCTTCGACGACGCCACGTTGCTGGTGGGAGACAACTCGGCTTTCTCCGGCATCCCCAACCGCGTGGCTGTGGCCGCGGTGAGCGGCGCGGGCCTCGAGCCGCTGCAGGTGCTCGACAACATTGACGATCCGGTGGATATCGTGGCCTCGCCCTTTGCCGACAAGGCTCTGGTGTTGTCGGGCTACTCCAACGCGTTGTTCGTGCTGGACTACCAGGCCGGGGCCGCACAGCCCTACAGCCTCGAGGGCGAGCCCAGCTACCAGGGCGGCTCGCCCCAGCTACCCGCGGCGGCGTCCCAGGTCACCCGCGGTCCACTGATGGGTCTGGTCGTGATCACCGAGAACCAGGGCCTGCGCCGGGTCCAGTTCTCCGCTGGGGCGGTGGAAGACCTGGGTCTCTCCAGCTTTGGCTCCGGGCTCGACTACATTCCCGGCGCCATCGGCGTGCAGCCATAGAACGGGGCTAGGGCTTCTCCAGGCTCATCACCCAGGCCTGCCACTCGGCCATGAAGACGGCCTCGTCGTCGATGTTCAGCAGCTCCACCAGGGTCTTCCAGCCCGTGGGGTCTCGGCGTTGGTTCTCCTTGACCCGGCGGTAGTACTCCCGCAGCACGCCCTTCTCCTGCAGGTACTGGCAGAGGTAGCGGGACTGGGCGTAGTTCGTGCCCGGGTCCTCTCGGTAGAACTGGTCGAAGCTGCGCTCCATCAGCCACTCGAAGCTGGGCACCATGTCGTGCTCGATGGCCTTCTGCAGCCCAGAGAGTCGCCAATTGGTGTGTCCGGTGATGTGGCCATCGACCATGCTGACGTGCTCGAAGAGGCTGGCGAGGCCTTCGTTGAGCCACTGGGGACAGTCGGGGAAGTCGGCATGCACGTAGGGGTGGACCATCTCGTGCACCAGGGTGCCACCGCCGGTGGCGATGTTCATGACCAGCGCCTTGTGCGTCTCGCTGGCGTAGCCGTACGGCGTGTCGGGTTCCTCTCCCCACAGTTCTTTGGTGTGGTGGTAGTAGGAGTTGGCGTCCTGGAAGAGCCACACGGTGAAGATGGACCCGGGCTGACGCTCGAAGAAGTCCTGTTCCAAGGCCCTGGCGTAGGTGCGCACCGTCTTGCTCGCCCGGCCCTTGACCACTGCGGCCTGCTCGTCGCCCGCCACCACGAAGGGCGGTTCCACCACCACGGTGAAGCCGTCGGGCATCACCGACCCGAGAGCGCGCACGTGCTGGGCGAAGTCCCCGGCGCTGTGCTGCTCGGCTCGAATAGGAGGGCGGAGGTCCTTGGGGTCGAGCCGCAGGCGGATGAGGGTCCAGTCCTCGCTGCCACGCAGGGGCCAGAGCTGCTGGAACTTCGGTCGCTTCATGCGCTGCCAGGCGCCGTTATCCTCGGCGGGCTCGTGGTAGAGCAGCTCGTCGGTGACCGGATCGTAGCCCAGGACGAGGCGGAAGTGCTCCGAGGAACCGGGCCCCTCGGCATAGTGCATGCAGACGATGCTTGGCACCCCGCGCACCAGGTCGGTGTGCATGGCGGTCCAGGAACGATCCAGGTCCTCTTGGGTCGGCTCGTGGTCCAGGCGTTCCCAGACGGGGCCGGGGTCGAAGCCCAGGTGCTCCACGGCCCTCTTCAGCTCCGGGGTCCAGACGCCACGCCCCAGGGCCGGGTCGACCCCGGAGGCGGCGAAGACCATGTCTTGGTCTACGTCGTGGCCCAAGCCCTGCATGGCCATGGCCACGCATGCCTCGCCGCAGAAGTCGGGCCGCTGGCGGATGTGGGGAACCGCCTCGACCAGCGCGGGTGCCCAGCGCTGGGCCACCTCGGCGGGGGCGATCTCGGGCGCTTCGGGCTGGGCAGCGCCGAGGGTGCAGGCGCAGCTGGCCAGTGAGACGACGATGAGGACGAGGCGGCGGAGGGATGGCATCACGGTCATGGACACGTCGGCCCCGCCCGCGGTTCCCCGCGGTGTGTTTCGCCTTTGGGCCCTAGCCTGATGCCCGGTGGGGCCTAGTGGGCCAGGTCGCTGGTGTAGAGGTAGTACAAGCCGTTGTCGAGCCACAGGCCCCGCTCTAGGGGGGCGCCGGTGGGCTTGTCGAGGGGAATGAGGTTGCCGTCGCCGCCGATGAGGGCCTCGTCGCAGCTGGTGTCGTAGCCGAAGGTGTACATCAGCTCGTAGGCGCCTCCCAGCACGTCCCAGTACAGGTAGCTGGAGGTCACGTAGGGCTCCCAGTCCTTGGTCCAGTCCAGCCCGGCGTCTTGGACCGCGGACTTGATGACTTCGTAGATATCGACCATCTCGCCGACCCCGATGCCCCACTTCTGGTTCTCGAGGACATCGCGCATGTCGGTGGTGTCCCAGGTGCCCGCATCCAGCACGCCGCAGTCGGTGTAGCCGTCGGCCAGGTCGAGATCGAAGGCCGCGTACACCTGACCGCCGCTGGAGGTCTTCCACGTGCTGGTGGACTCGGTGGCGCCGCTTGCGTCGTAGACGATGGAGCACAGTTCAGCGTAGCCGGCGGCCTTGGAGTCGAAGAAGGTGAACTCGATGTAGGAGCTGCTGGCAGAGCCGTCGTAGTCGAAGTCCCAGACTTCGTTGTCGTCGATCATCATCACGGTGGAGGTGATGAAGTAGGACGGGTCGAACTCCACCGAGTCGTCGGGCATCCCCGTGTCGGCGATGAGGGCGTCGTCGTTGAAGGTGCAGTCGGTGTCTGCGTCGCTGTCGGTGTCGCTGTCGGCATCGGCGTCGGCGTCGCTGTCGGCGTCGGTGTCTGCGTCTGCGTCACTGTCGGCATCGGTGTCCGTGTCGGCGTCGGCGTCGGCGTCGGCGTCGCCTTCGGGGTCCAGTGCGGTGTCGTCCACCTCGCCGGTGCCGATCTCACAGGCGGAAATTGCGAACAGGGCCATGGGGAACAGCAGATGGGTGAGCTTCATGTCTTCTCCGAGGGACGCATTTCGTGGTGTGCCAACGCTGGCACGGTAGCATACCTGGCCCCGATCCAGTCCAGGAGGAACCCATGCAGTTCGAGCAGTTGAAGGCCATGTGGAATGATGGTTGGTTGTCTCATCCCTGGTCCCAGGCGCTGGTGATCGTCTGCGCTGCTGTGGTCGTGGCGGCGCTGTCCCGGGTGATCTTCGTGCGGGTCTTCGCTCGCCTGGCGGCCAAGACCGCCACGGATCTCGACGACAGGTTGGTCGCGCTGACCCGTGGGCCGGTGTTCGTCACGGTGCTGCTGATGGGGCTCTGGTCGGCCTCGACGGTGCTCGGCCCTCCGGATCCCGTGCCCTTCGTGATCGCCTCGCTGGTCAAGAGCATCATCATCATCATGTGGGCCATCGCGGCCAACAAGGTCACGGCGCTGCTGCTCGAGTTCATGACGAACAACCCTCAGTACCGGCTGATCCAGGTGCGCACACAGCCCATCTTCGAGCTGTCGGCCAAGTTCCTGGTCTGGGGCAGCGCCATCTACCTGGTGCTGCTCACCTGGAAGATCGACGCCACGGGCTGGATCGCCTCAGCGGGCGTGGTGGGCGTGGCCGTGGGCTTCGCGGCCAAGGACACGGTGGCGAACCTCATCTCGGGCTTGTTCATCATGGCGGACGCACCCTACAAGCTGGGGGACTTCGTGGTGCTGGGCAGCGGTGAGCGGGGCATGGTCACCGACATCGGCATCCGCACCACCCGTATCCTCACCCGTGATGACTTCGAGGTCATCGTGCCCAATGCGGTCATCGCCGGGGCCAAGATCGTCAACGAGGCTGGCGGACCCCACGAGATGCGTCGCGTGCGGGCGACTGTCGATGTCGCCTACGGCAGTGATGTGGACCAGGTGCGCGAGGTGCTGACCCAGGCGGCCACCGACAGTGGCTACCTGGTGGCCGATCCAGCACCGAGGGTGCGCTTCCGGGAGCTCGGGGCCTCAGGGCTTCGTTTTCAGGTGATGGGATGGGTGGAGCAGCCGGTGCTCCGGGGCCGGGCCACCGACGCCCTGAACACCACCATCTACAAGTCCCTCAATGCCGCTGGCATCGAGATCCCCTACAGCAAGCACGACGTCTACATCAAGGAGGCCCCGGCGGGCTTCATGGGCCCCGGCTCGGACGACTGATCGGAACCTACTCCCAGCCCTCGACCACCTGGACCTCCGGACGGCTGCCACTGCGCCAGGCGGCCTCGAGCAGCTCTCGGCCCCGTCCCTGGCGCGCCCACAGCACCTCGGCCGGGCCGACCTGCTCGGCCCAGGCCTGGGCGAAGCCATCGGCGAGGTCCCTGCGGGCGCCCAGCTCCCCCGGCACCGGCCAGACGCTGCCGCTGGGATCCAGCAGCAGGTAGCGGGGGTAGCGCACCGGGCCCAGCAGATCAGCGGCGGCCCGCGCGAAGCGCTCGGTGGCGGCCGGCGGCCCCTCGACCCAGGCCTCGTCGCCGTCGATGACCAGAGGCCCGAGTTCGGGGTCCAGGGTCCTCATGGCGCTGGCCAGGGCCTCGAGCACCGCTCGCTCCCTGCGCCGCCGACCGGCTCTCGGTAGCCCGATGAGAGCGGCCGCTCCACAACCCACGCCCGCGACGATGGCGCCGACCACCAGGGCCGGCCAGCCCACCAGGCTCAGGCCCCCCAGCGCGGCGCCGCCGATGGCCAGGCTCGTGCCGGCCAGCACCCCCGCTCCCACCCGTCGCCGGCGCTGTAGCCTCGCCAGGGAACGGGGCTGGGCAGGGATGGGCTTGTCGGGTCTGAGGTGGGTGAGGCGCTGCTGGCTGGGCCCATGGGCCTCGATGCGCCAGACGCGCTTGTCGGCGTAGGCGCGGCCCACAGCCCAGCGTGACGCACAGGCCTCGGTCGCCCTGGCGCGTGCCGCCATCCTGCTCTGCAGCTCGGGCAGCGCCCTCACCACATCGTCCAGATCTTTCTCCAGCAGGGGGTCGATGCGGGCGATGCCTGCGCGGATGCGACCGCGGGGGTCGATACCCAGGGTGTGACGATGGCGCTCCCGGGCCCTGTGGAGCATGCGCTCGCCACCGGCGGCACCGGGGGCCAGGGCGAGCACCTCCCAGAGGGAAGCCACCTTCGATGGGTCTTCGGGATCTCGCCGCAGGGCTCTGCCCCGCACCTGGTTGACCGTCACCGCGCTGACGATGCCCGTCATGTCTACCACGCAGTTCACCGCCGGGCAGTCCCAGCCTTCGCCCAGCAGATGATGGGTGCCCACCAGGCAGCGGCAGACACCTTCGCGGAGCAGCCGGGTGGCCAGGCCGATGCGATCCGCCACGGACCACTGCGAGACGTCTACTTCGTGGTGATCGCCGACCCGCTGCCAGGGCAGCTGTGGCAAACGAGGGGCGATGCGGGGCCACAGGTCGTCATCCACCCAGAACACCTTGCCGGTGACCAGGATGGGGTCCAGTGGATCCGTGCGCGCGTCGGACACCAGAGCCTTCAGGACCTGCCGTGCGCCCAGGGGGCCACCCTCGATGTCGCGGCTGGTGAGCACCAGGGCGCGCAGGCCGTCGGCCCGGGCGGCGTGCTCGTGGGTCAGCAGCTCGAGGCAGCCTTGGACCCGGGCTTCGCTGGTGGCCAGGCTGCGCCAGCAGACGTCGTCCTTCAACACCAGCGCGCGGCCGCGAGCGCGGAACCCGGCGCCCTCGAGGGCTGCGCGCAGGGTGGGGCGCTCCTTGCCGAAGCTCCAGAGCAGCAGAGCCTTGTCGTGCAGGGTGGGGGCAGCCAGGAGCTCCGGATCCGCAGGTAGGTCGTTGGGCAGATCGAAACCTCGGGCTCGCTGGTAGCGGCACAAGGCGACGAGCAGGCCCTCCTGCTGGGCGAAGCGGGCCTCGGTCAGGGTCCAGAGGTCTTCTCTCAGGCGCTTGGAGACCCATGCGCCGAGCGCTGGCTCTACGCTGCGTTCGGCGTCCGCTAGGCCCCGATGGACCCGCTGGAGCTCGGGCAGGTCGTCCAGATCCGAGAGCACCGGCCAGATCAGGTCCTGGTAGGGGCAGAGGTGCCCGTCGCGCACCAGGGGAGGGGACTCCACCCGCACGGGGTCCGTGCCCACAAGCTCCAGGAAGCGGTTCCAGCCTGCGCTGTGTAGGGGCGGTGTCGCGGTCAAGCCCAGCACCCGATGGTCGGGGCCCAGCTGACCCTTCAGCGTTGCGCCCCAGGCGGCGCCGAGGTGGTGGGCTTCATCCAGGATCATCAGCGCGTTGGGCTCGATGAGCTGCTTGCTGGCGTAGGTCGCGACGCTGACCGGCGGCGGAGGGGGTGCATCGTCCAGCGCCACGAAGACTTCGCCCAGGCGTTCTTCCCACTGCCGAACCAGCGCTGTGGTGGGCACGCGCACCTGCACGGGCACCGCCAGCTCCGCCGCGACATGCAGCGCACAGCGGGTCTTGCCCGCGCCCGGAGGGGCCACCAGGCAGCTGCGGGACCCGGGGGCGGCCAGGGCCCGCAGTAGCTCGGTCACGGCGCGGCGCTGGTAGGGACGGAGGGGTGCTCCGGCGGCCCACGGCTCCCAGCGCGAGGGGGTCGCCATGGCGGGTGCCCGTCAGCCGCGCCCGAGCAGCGCGAGGGTGCGCTGGAACGCCCCCTGGTGCCCGTGCTGGATGCAGGCCTCCAGCGAGGCGGGGGTCATGCCGGGGATGCCGGCAACCCGTCGGTACTCCTCGGGGGCGTCCACGGCGGACAGCAGGGTGTTGTCGGTACAGGCGGTGGTCTGGACCCCCGTCGCGAGCCAGCGGGGCAGGGGATGGTCGCCGATACTCGCGATGGCGCCGACGTGGAGGTTGGAGGTGACGCAGGCTTCGATGGTCACGCTGCGCTCGAGCACCAGCTCCAACACGTCGGGATCGTCCAGCAGGGTGGTGCCGTGGCCGATGCGCTGGGCGTGCAGGTTCGAGATCGCGCGTCGGATCTCCTGGGGGGGGCGCCCTTCCCCCGCGTGGACCGTGCGCCCCAGGCCCAGCTCCCGTGCTCGGTGGAAGGCGGGTGCATAGTCGTCGAGGCTCCAGGCGTGGCTGGGGGCGGGGCCCCCCGCCAGATCTATGCCCACCACGCCTGGCCGATGGGCGGCCAGCTCCACCAGGGCGCCGAGGATGGCGGGGTCTTCACCGTACAGACCGCACAGGATGAGCCCTGCACGTCCCGCGATGCCCTCGAGGGCTGCGTCAACGATGGCAGCGGGCGCGGCGCCTCGATGGAGCTGAGGGGCGAAGCGGATCTCGAGAGTGGTGACGTTCTCCGCCTGGGCGTCCTCGCAGATCTCCCGTGCCACCCGTCGCACACCGTGGGGCTGTTGTAGCAAAGACAGGGTGAAGCCGAAGCGAGCCAGCGCCTCGGTGAGGCCCATGCCGGGATTGAAGGGGAGCTGGGGAGGCACGGCGAGGCCCAGCTGGCCCGCGAGTGCCTGGACTGTGCGGGCCCGCAGGGAGCCATCCAGGTGGCGGTGCAGATCGGGCAGGCCCGCCAGGTGGGACACCTAGTAGATGCCTTCCGAGGTGATGGCCTTGGCTTCTTCGTTGCGCGCGGCGGTGAAGTGGGCGGGAACGCCGTCGCCGTCCGCGTCGATCAGGCCATGGGCGATGAAGCCTTCACCGCCGTTGGACAGTTCGATCCAGTAGATGCCCGAGACCTTGCCCACGGGGGCCCAGTCGAGCTGATCGAAGTCGGTGCCTTCGGGCCATGCCACGGTCTTGTCGTCGAGCTCGGCCTCGGTCCGAGGCACCGCCGCGGCGACCTCGACATAGCTACCGTGGATCGACCGGTGGGCGATCTGGGCGGCTCGGATGCCGTTGAGGTTGGGCTTGACCTCTTCGTGCCCCAGGCGCCCGGGGGTGCTGCCCACCTGATTGCAGGCGGTGAGTGCGCCGCTGGTGATCACCAAGGACGCTGCGATGAGCAGCGCTCGTGGGATGCCTGCTTGCTGTCGACGACGGGACATGGGCTCTCCGTAAGCATTTTCTTATAATCCCTAGGAGCCGCTTAGAAGTGTTTTTTGTGTTCGAGCTGCCCCAGGTGTGGTCGGGCTTGCGTGCAGGACGAGCATCGTCCGGCTCTACGAAGCTTGCTACGCGTGATCTGCTGGACTCCGTCCACTCCATGCGGTTATTCGCCTGTTCGATTCGATCGTTTCCACTGGTCGCCGATGTCCGGCGACCTCAGCACCTAGATGAGATGGAGCCCTCCATGAAGAAGGTCCTGTTCACCGCACTCGCCGTCATCGGCCTCTCCGGTTGCGCCATGAAGGGTAGCCGCATCCCGGCCGCCACGATTCCCTTCGCCAAGGCCGACTACACCGTGATGGGTGAGACCACCGAAGAAGCCTGTGGCACCTACATCATCGGCATTGACTTCGCGCACCTCTTCAAGAACGAAGGCGCCGCTCCCCCCATGTCCATCGCTGGCCTCATCCTCCATGGTATGCCCGCCGGCGGCATGGAAGAGTCCCGTGCGCTGTACCACGCCCTGGCCAAGATCCCCGAGGCTACCCACCTGCTGGACATCCGCACCGAGTCCGAGTTCAACGGCGTCGGCCTCCTGGCCTTCCCCCTGTTCGGCCAGCGCTGCGCCCGCGTCCACGCCCGCGGCGTCAAGATCGGCAGCCGTCCCAACCCGCAGCAGTAGCCCTCACGCTTCTGTCGCCGCCAGGCTGGCCCTCTCGGGGGCCGGCCTTGTAGTGCTCAGTCTCTCCGGGGTAGTTGCTCGTCCAGCCAGCCGTTCAACTCGGCCTCGACGATGAGCTGGTAGTCCTGGAGCTCGGCGCTGTTGGGGGAGTAGTAGTACTCCTGCTGGTGCTGCACGCCCACGTCGCCCCAGGTGAGCACCCGGCCATCGGTGGCGTCGTGGAGCGACCAG
>Ga0307987_1000476_pt1 | contig 24155 bp, 20 predicted proteins | sample EllFjometagen181_FD_203157 | JGI IMG/M metagenome (GOLD analysis project Ga0307987, IMG submission 203157) | Marine microbial communities from Ellis Fjord, Antarctic Ocean - #181 | ecosystem: Environmental > Aquatic > Marine > Unclassified | place: Southern Ocean | collected 2014-10-08 | reverse complement strand
TCACCTGCGGATAATTGCGGTAGAATCGTGCGGTTCGTGCGGTACCGCAAGGAACCCCGGTTTGGCAATAGCCCGGTATCAAGGACGTTTTCTACGTCGATCGCCACACGACGCTTGACACTCGACGATCGTCGACGGATCCTCTCCGATTCCCCGCATTCGAGCGTTCCACACCGCTGGCACGAAGCTTGATGCTGTAAACGTCAGGAGGTGCCCATGTCCGAACTCGGCTTCCACGTCATGTTGCGCAGCGACGACGATCGCGTGCTCGCTCCCAGCCCCGCACTGCGCCGCGACCTGGCCCGCTCGATGTACCGCGTGGCCGCAGGCTTCCCCCTCACAGCCTTCGGCGCCGCGGACAACCACCTGCACCTCGAGGTGCTGGGGGATCGCGCAATGGCCGGTGATCTGGCCCATCGGGTGATGTGCAGCCTTCACTGGGCACTGGACCTCCCGGTAGAGTTCGCACCCGTTCGCCACAAGCGGCTCGAAGACCAGGGCCACAAACGCTCGACCTTCCACTACGCCCTGAACCAGCGCAACCGCCACGGCGTGCAGAGCGATCCCTTCCTGGACGCCAGCAGCCTCCCCGAGCTGCTGGGCATGCGCGTGCTGGACCCCGGCGACTCGGTGCGCCTGGTGCGGGAGCACTTCCCGCGACTGCAGCGCAGCGGGCTGCTTCGGCACCTGGGCCCGGAAGTGCTGGAGCCCGCAAGCGATGCACAGGTCCGCACCCTGGTGGATGCGGGCCGCGCCGACCTGCTCCGCGACTCAGCGGCAGGGGCGGTCGGCACCGCGAACCTGCAAGGCCGCCCACCGGAAGCGGTCGCAGCCAGAACAGCACTGGTTCAGCTCCTGGCGGCGTGCTGCACAGCTCGCGAGATCGGGGATCTGGTGGAGCGTACAAGCTCGGTGGTTCGGCGCGCTCGGTACCGACCCTGGCAACCGAGCTTGGAACACGCCACACGCCTGCAGCTTGCACTGCGCCTGTGGCTGCTCGAGACGCACCCAGAGCTGTTGGACCCGATCCCTGGCAGCCTGCCTGATTGCAGCGTGCACAAACCAATCCCCTGAGCAGCAGGGTGCCCACTTGTGCGCGGCATGAGGCTCCAAAGCGTGCACAAACCGAGCCCCTGAGCAGCAGGGTGCCCACTTGTGCGCGGCATGAGGCTCCAAAGCGTGCACAACTCCCGACCCTGCGCGCCAGGGTGCCCACTTGTGCGCGGCATGAGGCTCCAAAGCGTGCACAACTCCCGACCCTGCGCGCCAGGGTGCCCACTTGTGCGCGGCATGAGGCTCCAAAGCGTGCACAACTCCCGACCCTGCGCGCCAGGGTGCCCACTTGTGCGCGGTCTGGGGCTCCAGCACGCGCGCAACCCCCGACCCTGCGCCGCAGCGTGCCTACTTATGCGCGGCCTGGGGCTCAGGCCCTACTCGAACACGTCCTGCGGCTCCACCCCTCGGCGCTGGTGGGAGATGAGGCGCCACTCGTCGTCGTCTTCGAGAGCCAGCTGCACGGTGAAGTGCCAGGTGTCGGCGTTGTTGGCCCGCAGGTCCAGCGCTCCCAGGTCGATGCCGTCCAGCAGCAGGGCCACGAAGCGGGCCTCGGCAGCGCGGTCGGCGACATCCACCTCCATGGGGCCCAGGTGTACGGTGATGCCGCCACGGGACCGCAACTCTCGGAACAGCACCGCTCGGATGGTGGCGAAGTCACCGCCGTCGACATCCTGGTAGCTGCGGGAGAAGGGCGCCAACGCCGCTACCAGATCGGCATCTCCAACCCCCTCGGCCACCGCGATGATTGCGGCGCGCACCCGGTCCTCCGGCGTGAGGGACTCACGGCACATCGCCGGCAGCAGGAACCACGCCCCCACCACCAGGACCGCCCCCAGCAGGAAGGCGCGTCGTCGGGTGAATCCGGCCATCGAAGCTCCAAGAATGAAAGGGAGATGTACTGGCAAACCCCTGTAGCGTGGCTAGACTGCCACCATCCAACCCCCTGGAGGAACCCATGCTTCGCTCGACCCTTCTCGTTCTGCTCCTGGCCCTACCCGCCGCTGTGCTCGCCGGCCCCGAAGTCAACGATGAAGCCATCGAAGGCATCCCCACCGAGATGCAGGCCGCCCTGGAGACCCAGGCCACTCAGCTCGCCGAAGCCGAGGCTCGCATCGCCACCCTCGAGGCCGAGCTCGACGCCGCCAAGGACGACAAGGCCGACGAGAAGGACGACATCGGGGACGCACGCCAAGACGTTCAGGACGCCAAGGCCGAGGCCGAGGCCCAGTCCGAGCAGGGCGAGGCTCAGGTCCACCACGCCAAGGCCGAGATCGACGAGGCCAAGGCCGGCAAGGACGAAGCCAAGGCCGGTATCGACGGCGCCAAGGCCGACATCGAGGTCGCCAACGCCGGTGTGGACAAGGCCAAGGCCAAGCTCACCCTGGCCAAGGCCGAGCTCAAAGCCGCCAAGGCGAAGAAGAAGGCCGAAGGCAGCGACGCTGCCCGTGCGCTGGTGGACGAAGCCAAGGAGATCATGAACAACGCCAAGGCCACCGTGAAGTCCGCCAAGGCCCGGGTCAAGGAGACCAAGGCTGCCCTGTCCGCTGCCAAGGCCGCCTACAAACAGTCCAAGGGCCAGGTCAGCGCCGCCAAGCATGAGCTCTCCGCCACCCGCTCCGAGGTCAAGGCCGACAACATCGCCGCGGACGCCGAGGTCAGCACCGCCAAGGAACAGGTGGTGACCGAGCGCGTTGAGCTGGGCGAAGCCGTGGGGGACCGTGACCTGGCCAAGGCGCAGCTCCAGGTGGCCAAGGCCCAGGCCGAGCTGATGGCCGCAGGCTTCCAGCTGGCACGCGCCGAAGCTGCAGCCACCATCGACGCCGCCTTCGACAAGGCGAACTTCGAGGCCGCCGTGGACAAGGCCCGCAGCAAGGTGGATAAGGCCACCCAGGCCGTACTGGAGCTGGGTGGAGCCGATGCTCCCACCGACGAAGCCGCGGATCAGTCCGCCGCCGAGTAGCGCAGCGGGCCTCCACCCACGAGGATAGGCTGGTCCCCCAAGACTGGAGGACCCATGCGCCTGATCGCCCTCGCCCTGCTCACGCTCACCGGCTGCCCCAAAGATCCCACCGAGACCGGCGGCGACTTCCCGCCCGTCTGCAACGGCGGCACCCAGTGGGCCAGCGGCGAGCTCGCCTTCCGTGACGCCACCGCGGACTGGGGCCTGGACGTCATCAACGCCGAGGCCACCCGCATCAACGCGGTGGACTTCGACGGCGACGGCTGGATCGACCTCGCGGTGCGCCGGGCTACCGACGCCCCCGATGACTTCGCCGACGGCGGCACCCGCAACGCCTGGCTGCTGCGCAACGACGGTCAGGGCGGCTTCGAAGACGTCACCGAGTCTTCGGGCGTGCGCAGCTCCCGGGCTGGGGACAACTCCCGCGGCGGCCAGGTCTGGGCCTTCGCCGACGCCGACAATGACGGCGATCTCGACCTCTTCATCTCCATCGCCGACACCAGCGGGACCTACGACGAGACCTCCGAGCTGCTGCTCAACAACGGCGACGGCACCTTCTCCCTGGGCAACGCCGGCGACGACATCCGCTACAACGGCGACACCGCTCCGGCCTCCGTCTCGTGGGTCGACCACGATCGCGACGGCTACGCCGATCTGTGGGTGCCCGAGAACTACATGCAGTCCCGCCTGTACATCAACGACGGGGACGCCTCCTTCACCGACATCACCTACGACGCCGACCTGGGCACCGCGGGCTGGTCCTCGGTCGAGGTGATCAACTCCGGCCAAGCCCACGCCGTCACATGGTCCGGCGCGGCCTGCGACCTGAACAACGACGGTCGGGCCGAGCTTTTGGCCGCCTCCTACGGCCGCGCCCCCAACCTGCTGTTCCAGGCCCTGGACGACGGCACCTACGCCAACCGCAGCGTCGACAGCGGCTACGCCTTTGACCACCGCCAGGACTGGTCCGACAACGAGTCCGCCCGCTGCTGGTGCAAGCTGCACCCCACCGATGACGACTGCGAGGGCGTGCCCGCCCCGGCCATCACCTGCACCCAGGACGACCACGCCTTCCGCTGGAGCCACGACAGCGACCGAGAGCCCTACCGCCTGGGCGGCAACAGCGGTGCCACCACTTGTGCCGACGTCAACAACGACGGCTGGATGGACTTGCTCACCTCGGAGATCGTGCACTGGGACGTAGGCTCCAGCTCCGACCCCGCCGAGCTTCTGTTCAACCAACAGCAGTCAGACGTGGCCTTCGACCGCCCGGGCAACGACGTCACCGGCCTCACCCGCGAACACACGGTGGTGTCCTGGAACGACGGCGACATGTCCAACACGGTGTTCGACTTCGACAACGACGGCTGGCCCGACGTATTCATCGGCTCGAGCGACTATGAAGGCTGCCGCGCCCTGCTGTGGCAGAACCAGAGCGATGAAACCTTCGCCGAGGTCCCCTACGACATGGGCCTCGACCACACCCGCTCCCACGGCGTAGGCATCGCGGACTTCGACCGCGATGGCGACCTCGACGTGGTGCTGGGTCACTCCAGCTCCCGCTGCGAAGACGACTGCTACGACACCTTCGGCGTGCGCTACTACGAGAACCTCACGGCCGACGCTGGCGCCAACTTCATGCAGCTGTCCCTCGAGGGCACCACGGCCAACCGCTCCGCCATCGGCGCGAGGGTCACGGTCACCGCTGACGGCTTCACCCAGACCCAGGACATCGGCGGTGGCTATGGCCACTACGGCGCCCAGCAGCCCCTCACCCTGCACTTCGGTCTGGGCAGCGCCTGCGAGGCGGAGGTCACGGTACGCTGGCCAGACAGCGATCTGACGGAGCAGAGCTTCACCGTGGGCGGCGGCTATCGCTACCAGGTGGTCCAGGGCTCGGACCCGGTGGCCGAGGCGCTGTAGCTCAGCGATCCATCCTTTCGTTCTTGCAATCCCATGCGCAGCGGGGCATGAAGTCGCCGCCTCGCCACCTGGAGCCAATCGTGACACTCTCCCGCATCACCCTGCTCTCCCTTGCACTTTGCGCCATCACCACCGGCTGCCCTGCAAAGGATGACACCGCCACGCCGCCCGAAGCCGACACCGACACCGACACGGATGCCGACAGTGACACCGACGCAGATGCAGATGCAGACGCGGACGCGGACGCAGACGCTGATGCCGATGCCGATGCCGACAGCGACACAGACACAGACACCACCCTGACCGACGCCGACGGTGACGGGTATTCCGTGGACGAGGGCGACTGCGACGACACGGACGCCGACGTGAACCCCGGCGCCGTAGAGCAGACCTACGACGGCGTGGACAACGACTGCGACGAGACCACCCTCGACGACGACCTGGACGAGGACGGCTTCCTGCTCGCCGACGACTGCGACGACACGGACGCCGACGTGAACCCCGACGCCGTGGAGCAGACCTACGACGGCGTGGACAACGACTGCGACGAGACCACCCTCGACGACGACCTGGACGAGGACGGCTTCCTGCTCGCCGACGACTGCGACGACACCGACGCCACCATCAACCCCGACGCCTCCGAGGACTGGACCGACGGCGTGGACAACGACTGTGACGGCACGGTGGACGAGGCCGACGACCGCTTCGCCATCGAGACCCTGGACTCCAGCAGCGACTGTGGCCTGCCCAGCGCCCTGGACATCGACAGCGCCGGTCAGATCCACGTGGCCTACTACGACCTGGACAACGGCTACTTGCGCTACAAGCTGCGGGACAGCTCCGGTAGCTGGGGCGCCCCAGTGGACGTGGTGGCCTACGGCCGCTTCGACTCCGGCGAGCACCTCGACGCGGCCTGCAGCAGCGCCGACGAATTCCAGATCGCCTACACCAGCACCGACACCTATGGCTGGACCGAGCTGGACTTCATCTACCGCGACGCCTCGGGCTCCTGGTCCCATGAGTACGTGGTGGACGACTACACCGCGAGCAAGTCCACCAGCCTGGGTTGGTACGTGAGCATCGCCGTCGACTCGGGGAACCTGCCCAGCTTCGCCTACCACGACGCCGACGCCGGCATCCCCATGGTGGCCGACTACACCAGCTTCGGCCTCGCGATCTACGCACCGGCCGATCTGTACACCGCAGGCCCCACGGGCATCGGCACCAGCCTGGCCCTGGACAGCACCGCGGCGGACCACATCAGCTTCTACGACCCCTACGCCTGGTACGGACTCAGCGAGGAGATCCAGTACTCCCAGCTCAGCTCCGACCTGTCCAGCATCGCCTTCTCGGAGACCATCTCTTCCGACCCGGGCTACACCAGCGACGACGGCATGCGCACCACCATCGCGATCCGCTCCGACGACGTTCCCTGTGTGGCCTGGTGGGACTACAACGACGCCGATCTGAACTACGCCTGCAGCGACGACGGCTGGACCGAGCAGACCGTGGACTCCACCGGCAGCGTGGGTGCCTGGCCCTCCCTGGCCTTCACCAGCACCGACGAAGCCTACATCTCCTACTACGACGTCACCAACAGCGACCTCAAGGTGGCCCACTACGACGGCAGCAGCTGGACGGCCTTCACCGCGGACGACGACGGCAGCGTGGGCGAAGCCTCCAACCTGGCCGTCGACGCCAGTGACGTGGTGCACATCAGCTACTACGACGCCACCAACGGCTACCTCAAGTACGCCACCGGCTTCTGATCGGGTCTGATACCATGGAGCCTCGCACTCTCGGAGGCCCCATGAACCGCACCCTCGTTTCCCTGATCGCCCTGCTTTCCCTGGCGTGTGGCGCCCAAGATGTCGGGCCACCGGCCGACGCGCCCCCCACCGGCCCCGAGGCCGCGCCGGAACCGGCGCCGGACCGCACCACCACCGAAGCGGCCGATGCAGACGCCGTCAAGGACGGTGAGGTTCCCACCTTCGAAGGCGACAATGCCATGGCCAAGACCGACGCGGTCAAGGTGAGCATGGAGTGGCTGGCGTTGGTGGACGCCGCCGAGTTCGACGCCAGCTGGGACGCCGCGGCCGGTCTACTACAAGACGCCGCCCCCAAAGAAGGCTTCACTCAGAGTCTCGGCGCCGCCCGCTCGCCCCTGGGCGCCATGAAGAGCCGGACCTTCGGCAAAGCCGAGTACAGCAAAGTGCTGCCCGGCGCCCCCGACGGCGAGTACGTGGTGATCCAGTACACCACCGTCTTCGAGAACAAGGCCGCAGCGGTGGAGACCATCACCCCGATGCTGGACTGGGATGGCACCTGGAAGGTCAGCGGCTACTACATCAAGTAGTCGCGCTGGCCGACGGTCAGTCCTTCAAGAAGTGCACGATGTACTGGGCCAGGCTGTGGGCCCAGCGGCCTACGTCCCGTTCCCAGACGGGGCCGGGATCGGTGACGATGGCTTCTTCCTGGATACGGATGGCCATGACCAGGCCGCCGGTCTTGTCGCACTGCTTGACGTTCACGTAGTGGTCTTGGAGCACCACCCGGAACTGGTTGCCGTGGCCAAAGACCACCAAGCCCAGCGCCGAGCCAGCCACCTCGGTGCGGGTGGCTTCGAGCAGCTCGCGAAAGATCGCATCGTGGGTGACCGGCGTGAGCAGGTCGCTCGCCTGTGCAAGCCGACGGTTCCGCGGTGTAAAAATGGACGGAGATTCCCAGGACATCCCAAACCTTTGGGGGCACGCTTCGAGGCCATCATGCCCCATACGCCCAACAGGTGCAACCGCAGGTTTCAGCAGGCGTCGTTGGCGCCGCCAGGGGTTCCCAGATCACCGCGGCCAAAGCTGGTCTTGCCGTCACACCAGCTGGCACCCGTGTCGTTGCTGATGGCATCGAGCAGGGTCGGATCGAGGGTGGTAGAAATTCCCGTGACCACAGGGAAGCTGCGATCCCACACCACTGCATCAATGGTCGCACTGTCGGTGCTCAAGGCGATGACGCCCTCTTCCCAGCCGAGCCAGTAGTAGTCGTAGGCGTAGTCCACCACCACGCCGTACATGATGTGCGGATCGTCGGTCATGGCGAACACGGCGTAGTCGCCGGCCGCGATGGTCAGCGTGTCCCAGATCGTGGTGGTGTCTTCCCCCAGTTCCATGTGCAGGCCATCGAGGTAGACCTCGTCGCTCAGGGTGTTGTGCACCTCGAACCACTGGGCTTCTTCGCCCGAGTAGGACGAGGCCACCATGAACTCGGTGATCACGAGATCGCCAGCGCTCAAGTCATCGATGTCCAACAAGGTGGACCCGGTGGCGTCCGAACCATCGCAGTCTCCATCGACCCCGTCGCCCGGCACATCCAGCGCCGTCGGCCGGACGCGGCGGTTGGTGTCATCGCAGTCGGTCCCGCCGTAGCTATCGGTATCGAAGCCGTCACCATCGGCGTCGTAGTCGGAGTCGCCCCCGCAGTCGCTGTCGACACCGTCGTACCAGGTGTCTGACGCACCAGGGTAGACCGTGGCGTCGGTGTCGTCGCAGTCATCCAACACGGTGAAGCCGTCGCCATCATCGTCGGGCGGACAATCGTTGGCGGTGCCCGGCGTACCGAGGTCGCCCCAGCCGTAGGAGGTGTAGGCCTCGCACCAGTTGGCCATGTCGTCGTTGCTGATGGCGTCCACCGAAGAAGGCTCGACCTGCACCGATGCTCCCCAGACCTCGATGGTCTCGTGGGTGAACAACACCTCGTCCACCACCACGGTGCCCGTGACCAGGGCCAGGTTCATCAGCACCTCACCGTAGAAGAAGTCGCTGACCTCGTGGTCCACCGTCACGCCGCCGTTCGAGGCGGGGTCTTCGATGCCACAGAACACCGCATAGTCGTCGGCAGCCACCACCAGGGCATCCCAGACCACGTAGCTGGTGTAGTCGTTCAGCAGAGTGAGCCCGTCGAGGTACACGTCCTCCCCCGTGTCGTTGTAGATCTCGAACCACGCTGCGTCCTCGGGTGCGTAGCTGGGCCAGAACATCACCTCGTCGATGATCAGGTCGCCGGCCACCAGATCGTCGATGTCCAGCAGGGTGTAGCCGGTGGTGTCGGTGCCGTCGCAGTCGCCATCCACCCCGTCGTCGGGCACGTCCACCGCGTCGGGCCGGATGCGGCGACTGGTGTCATCGCAGTCCGTGCCGCCGTACGCATCGCTGTCGTAGCCGTCGAGATCGGCGTCGTAGTCGGAGTCGCCGGCACAGTCGCTGTCCACCCCGTCGTACCAGGCGTCGGGGGCTCCCGGGAAGATGGAAGCGTCGGTGTCGTCACAGTCGGTCAGCGTGTTGTAGCCGTCACCATCGGTGTCGGCCGGGCAGCTGTCGTTGGCCGCGCCGGGGGTGCCGATGTTGCTGTAGGGCCCATAGGTGCTCGAGCCCACGCACCAATTACCGGCGTAGTCGTTGGAGCTGGCATCGAGGGTCGTGGGGTCCAGGGTGAACGCCGCACACTCGTACCAGTCCCAGATGTGCCGCATACGCACGCTGTCGATGAGGGTGGCTCCATTGAGCAGCTCCACACTGGCCAGCTCTTCCTCGAACCAGAAGCGCCCGCCCCAGGCGAAGTCTACCGCGGCACCGCCGTTGAGCCAGGCGTCGGTGGTGTAGCCAAAGACCACGTAGTCGTCGGCCGGGACCTCGAGGCTGGAGGTCACCGCGAAGCTCATGCCGTATGCACCCTGCACCGACAATCCGTCCAGCTCAACGTCCTGGCCGGTGGCGTTGTAGACCTCCACGTACTGGCCCATCAGCCACTCGACCTCGCAGGGGTAGAGCATCAGCTCGCTCACCACCAGATCCCCCGCGCCCAGATCGGCCACGGTGAGGGGGTCGGGATCCGTGTCGGCGTCGCTGTCGGCGTCAGCGTCAGCGTCGGCGTCAGCGTCGGCATCCGCGTCAGCGTCGGCATCCGTGTCGGCGTCGGCATCCGCGTCGGTGTCCGTGTCCGTGTCGGCGTCGGTGTCGGTGTCGGTGTCCGTGTCGCTCTCGCAGTCGGGACCGTCCGTGCAGCCGGGATCGTCGCAGTCGAACAAGCCGTCGCGGTCGTTGTCGGCACCGTCGGAACACTCGCCCGCCTCGTCGCCTTCGTAGCTGTCGGCGGGGTCGACGCCGGTATCCTCCTTGTCGCCGCAGCCTAGAGTCAGGAGCAGGACGGAGAGACTGAGGAATCGGGTCACGTTCATGGTCCACCTCGCGCTGATGGCCACGAGTATACCCCTGGCCGTGGCCCACCGCGCCCGACGCAGAGACCAATGGTGACCAGACCTGACTTGTGGATGAGAGCGCCCGTGTCACGCTGATGAGTGAGCTCTGGCAGATTCGGAGGCACGGAGACCATGGAAGGTTCGGCCAACAACACGACACCCAAGGGCTTCGTTTTCGCGGTGGGAGCGCTGGTGCGCCACAGGAACAAGCGCTTCCGCGGCGTGGTGGTGGACGCCCATCCCCACTTCCAGGGTCCGGTAGACGTCGGCTGGGTGGGTGACGCCATGCGCAAGCGCTGGCAGCAACCCTGGTACGAGCTGCTGGTACACGGCACCAAGGATGTGGTGTACCTACCCCAGGAATCCATGGAGCTGGATCCCAGCGAGCAGCCCGTTTCCCATCCGCTGATCCGGCTGTTCTTCAACCGCTTCGTCGAGGGCCGCTACGCCCTCGAGGGCATGCACCACTAGACGCGGCCCTGACAATCGACCCCGACCCTCAGGTCGCGATTCAGGGCGCGTCCATGGCCACCACTGGCACGCTGCGCCCGATTATCCTGCTGCAAAGGACATCGGCTCTCAGGCATGGCACTTGCATGAGCCATGGATGTGCTCCTTCTCCCCCCGGAGAGTCCCATGTCCTCCCGCCTCACGCTGCTGACCGGCCTGGCCGCTTCGCTGCTGCTGAGCGCCTGCATCGGCGACGCCAACCTCGCCGCGCTCAACGGCGCCGACGACGGGGTACCCGATGAGTTCCTGCGGGTGGACGTACATCCCTCCGACCGCAACTCCGACCTGCTCCCCGAGAGCCACTGGGTGGACGGCTGGTGGTACGACAGCGATGTCCTCGAGCTCGGCATGCACACCCCTGTAAGGGTGCAGGGCGCCATCACCACCCATCAAGCCGTGGTCGGTCCCCGCGCCGACGCCTCAGGCCGATCGGTGGCGGTGGGCGCCAGCGTGGCCGCCTGGATCGACGGCTCCATCATGACCGCCACCACCACCAGCGACAGCGCCACTGGCGCCTACATGCTGGACCTGCCCCCCCAGCCCGGCTGGGCCATCGCGGTAGTGCCCGAGGACGGCTCCACCATTCCCTTCTCGGTCATCACCGACCAGGACATCGTATACGACAGGCCGGACTGGGACCTGCAGCTGGACAACGGAGCCGTGGTGCGCGGAGCCGTCACCAATGAGCACGGCGAGCCCATCGCCGACATGCTGGTGCGCGCGGTGCACAACCTGACGGGCGTTGCAGGCCCCACCGTGCGATCCCGCGCGGGCGGCCAGTACACGCTCCACCTCGAGCCCGATGTCTACACCCTCGAGTTCGCGGGCGAGGCCGGCGAGACCATCCCCATCACCAGCGTCGAGATCGAAGCGGACAGCGGCGAGACCCAGTGGGTAGACCTGACCCTGGGCTCCCTCGAGACCATCCTGGCCACCGGACGCGTCGTGGACGCGCAGTCCAACCGCCCCATCGACGGCGTGGCGCTGCGCTTCTGGTCCCGCGGCCTCGCGGGCCACGACAACGCCTCCCTCGAGCTCGAGACCACCACCGATCCCGCCGGCGCCTACAGCGTCGAGCTGCTGCCCGGCCAGTGGCGGGTGGAGCTGGTGGCCCAGACCGAGCAACAGCTGAGCCCGGTAGCCGACAGCTTCACCGTCGGCCCCGACGCGCGCGCCGTGGACTTCGGCGTGACGACCATGGAGCCCTACACCACGGTTCAGGCCATCGTGCGGGACCCGGGCGGAGAGCCCGCCGCCGGTGTCACCGTGGTGATCAGCGAGCAGACCATCTCCAAGCGAACCTTCACCGCCACCACCGATATGGCCGGGGCCTTCGCCCTGGTGGTACCCACCACCGACCTACACGTGGTGCTCACCCCCGGCGACGCGAGCGCAGCGGTGACCCACCTGGACATCCACGGCGAGGCCTTCCCCCACAGCCTCCCGCTGGCCCTGGGCCGGCTGCTCACCGGCCGTGTGGTGCACGACGACAGCCCGGTGCAAGCCGCCCTGGTGGAAGTGCGCGACGGCGCCACCGAGCGCCTGTACGCCACCACCATCACCGACCTCGAGGGCTACTTCGAGATCCGCATGGCCACCGACGCCGACGTGCTCCCCCCCAACGATAGCCTGGACGACGACACCGGCTACTGGGACACAGGCTACCTGGACTGAACCCCACCGCTGAACCGGAGAACTCCATGAACCGCACGATGCTCACCATCCCCGCCTTGTTGCTGATGGTCGGCTGCTTCGAGAACGACAAGGCCGGGCTCGAAGATGGCCCCTACTGCGAGAACACTCCCACGGTGTTGGATGTCGACGAGACCACCGAGATCGGCTTCTCCGGGGCCGACCTGCTGGCTTTGGCCGAGGGCGGCTTCGACGAGACCCTGACCTGGGTCGCCGACGGTGCCACCACGCCCATCCACGTCAGCGTGGGCTTCGCCGAGGGCGAGGTGCGCTACGTGAGCTCCATCGCGGTGTACCCGGAGGGTGACGAACCCACCCCGGCCATCGGCGTGGAGTGCGAGGACTTCGTGGAAGTGGACGTCTCGGTGATCATCACCACCGTGGATGGCGCCCTGGACGAGAGCCTCGAATTCACCCTCGCCAGCTACGACGGCACCGAGGCCTCGGCCCGCACCAGCGTCGTCCACACCGAGATGGGGGGTAGCTACGAGTTCACCCTCATGGATCCCAGCGAGTACGACGCTCTGAGCCACAGCTTCGCGCTGGTCTTCGACGAGGCGGGCTGCAGCGGTGAGTTCACCGCCCAGGCCGAAGGCTGCGACGACGACTGCAGCGGCGACGAGTGCACCTGCTGGGCGTCCATGGACACCATCGCCACCTGGTCCGCCGGCGAACCCGAGTAGCTGGGCGACCGACCCACGGGAGTTACCAGGGTCGTTCACGCTACCCGGAGTCCTAAATGTCGCAATCCACACGCGCCACCACCGGCCGCCAAGGTCAGCAGTGGTGGGATGAACGCTACGTCTCTGGCAGAACCGGCTGGGATCGCCCCGGCCACGCCACCCAGCTCGAGCGTGCCATCACCCGCCTGAACCTCCCCCTGGGACGGGCCCTGGACATGGGCTGTGGCCGCGGCCGCAACAGCCGCTTCCTGGCCACGCAGGGCTTCTCCGTGGTGGGGGTGGACATCTCGGCGGTAGCCATCGCCGACGCCCAGGCCGACCAGGGCCTGCTGGACTGCGACTTTCACCGCGTCGACCTGATGACCGACCCCATCCCTGGCGGCCCCTTCGGCACAGTGTTCGACTACGGCTGCCTGCATGTCTTCGACGAAGACGAACACCGGGCCCTGCTGGCCAACAAGATCGCCGGGGTCTTGGAGCCAGACGGCCTATACATCGCCGTCATCGGCAGCACCGACGGACCACCCCGGGACGTGGGTCCACCCCGCCGCAGCGCCCTGCAGGTGGTCACAGCCCTCGAGCCGCACTTCGAGATCCTCGAGCTCACCCGCGGCGTGATCCGGCCCGATGAAGACCCCATTCGGCCCACCTGGGAGCTGGTGGCCCGGAAGCGGGCGTAGACTCATGATGAGCTTGCTGGCCATCGTGCCCAGCGACACCGACGATCTGTGGCCCGCCCGCCCACCAACCCCATGGATCAAAGTACGGGGGACCATCCACCCAGTCTCTGCAGCTCTCAGAAGGTGGATCTCCATGCCAAGCCCCTCTGCCCGCTCCGGCTCCCGGCGCTCGTCCTACCCCGACCTGCTCGGGCCCCACGACTGGGGCCAGGCCGGCATGCGGCCCGCCAACCGCGCAGCCAATCCGGAGTTCTGGGCCTGCCTGAGCTCCGTGGTTCTGATCGTGGCCGCGGTGCTCGCCAGCGCAGTGCTCTAGGCCCCACGACCGCTCGGGCGCCGGCGGCGACCGTCCACGCGGGCTGTGGATCGCTGCGCCGGCTGGGCCGGCTACCCTCCGATGCATGGACAGCAAGCGCCTCCTCGATCTCAGCCTCCTGGTCCCCGGCTCCCTGGTGTACGGCCCGCCCCTGGTGGTGGCCGCGCTGGCAGTGAAGCTGGACGACGGCGGCCCGATGTTCTTCAGGCAGCGGCGGGTGGGCCAGCACGGCCTCCCCATCGAGGTGCTCAAGCTGCGCACCATGACCGACGCGGAGCCCCAGCGCGTGACCCGCGCGGGCCGCATCCTACGCCGCACGGGGCTGGACGAGCTGCCCCAGTTCCTCAACGTATTGCGGGGCGAGATGAGCCTGGTGGGACCACGCCCCCTGACCCGCTTGGATCTGGATCGACTAGAAGCCCAAACACCCGGATTCTCTCGGCGCCTGCGGAACAAACCGGGAATCACGGGCCTGGCCCAGGTACACGGCACCCGCAGCCTTGCCGAGACCATGGAGCTCGAGGACGCCTACCAAGGCAGCGCGCCCACAGACCTGCGCATCCTGGCGCGCACGATGCTCATCAACCTGCTGGGCAAGCGGCGGGGCCGGCGAGCCGTCGGGCTGGAAGCCCCTACAGGTGGATGACCCCGAAGCTATCTGCGCAGCCAGGATCACCGCCGGGCCCGACCTCCGTGATGCGGAGCACGCCAATGCCGTTGGCCCGGAACTGGCGATAGACCTGCTCGATGGCTTCATCACCACCCATGTCGGGTGGGTAGTCCACCCACCCCTCCGAGCAAGAGTACTCGAAGCCATCCCGTCCGAACGCCACCTTTAGATGCCGCTGGCCCCGGGGACGGGCGGCTTCGGCCCGCTCTGCCTGCTCGCGGGCTTCGAGGGCGATCTCATATTCGGCGGCGCGCTGGACGGCGCGCTGGCGCTCCGCCTCTTCTTCGATCACCCGGAGGCGTCGCTCCTCGGCCCGTATGGCCAGGACGTCGACCCCCGTGTCCAGCAGCGCGACATCGGCACCGGTGGTGGTGTCGATGACGCGGATACCTTCGGGGGTGTGCACCGCCAAGCGCTGGGTGAGCTCATGCCAGCTGCAGGGCATCACGAGGTCGTTGCCCCAGATGCCCCCCGCATAACAATCTTCATCGAGTGGCTGCTCGAGGTGCAGCTCCCGCGACAGCTCACCCGTCGGGGAGAGCACCAGGAAACGATCCTTCTCCGCGCTGAGCATCAGCACAGACTCGGAGCCCGGCAGCACGGTATCGGACAGCAGGAGCTTCTTAGGCAGCTTGCGCTTGGTGACTGCCACCGTGTCCACCACCAAGCGCCAGTCCACGACGATCAAGCGCCCGTCGACGCCCATGGCGATGCTCATCTCACTGGGACCGCTGACCCGCTGGGCGGCATCGAGGGACGGCCCCAGGCGAAAGAGGGCCTGGTGGTTCTTGATCCAGAACTCGCCGGTCGCCGCACTCTGCTCGATCCACCCGGCCTGGTAGTACACGCTCTGGGCCCAGCTGTGCTCGACGGTCAGGTGCTGCTCGTAGATTCCATTGTCGATGGGCTCGACCCTCTCTACCGCCAGGTCGCCTTTGGCGTCGTGCAGCGGCACCCGCCGCACCATGTCGTCCCGGCGGCCGTCACCGTCCAGGTCCTCGTACTCGGTGAAGGCGTAGACCTCCCCCGGGGTGTCGGTCCAACCCGCGAAGGGGTAGGCGCCCACGTCGCTGCGCCCGCCGGTGCGGAGGTCGAAGGTGAAGTCCTCGATGGGCGTGTCGCGGTTGTCGTAGGGGTGGGTGACCCGGAGCAGCGGCTGGGTGGGATGAAACTGTATGCTCATGACATGCTGGTCGTGAGCCATGACCACATCACCACTGGACAGCTCCCAGATCAGGACCTTGCCCCCGCGATACACCCCGTCCTCCTCATCTACGGCCGCCACCGCCAGGTAGGCGCCGTCGGGTGAGAAGCGAAATTCGGGAAAGCGACGCTCTGCGAAACCGCCGGCGAGGGCGGAGGAGACCACAAGCAGGGGTAGGATCACATCAGCTCCTTCGGCCTGGCCTGAACTCGACGCCGTCGAACAGACTCGAGGCGTTGCGTTGGCATGATGGGATATCCGGCTCGCTACCGAGATCACAGGTCGCCGCTGCAGCGCATGGTATGATCATCGGCGAGGAGGACGTCCATGCTTCGAGTCGGCCTGATGTTGGTCCTGACCGCCTGTACCTGCGGGAACACCGAGCTTGATAGCAGGCCGGTGGACTCCCCTCCCCAGGACAGCGAGCCCGTCGATCAGGGCCCCTGCGTCGATCCCCAGCCCATCCTCGCCATCGACGGGGCCGCTACCGGCTACGAGCGCTGCGCCGATGGTGCCGTGAACCGGGTGGAGAACGGTGTCGAGCTGGGTGGGGACTACACTGGTGAGATCCGCCCTTGCGAGGACTGGGTGTTGGACCGCAGCTGCGACGGCGATGACGACTGCCAAGACCCACCCGGGGGGCACTGCAGCTACAGTGCCAGCAGCTACGACCCGCCGCCCTGCTGTGAGTGCATCTGGCTCTGCGCCTCCGACGCCGACTGCGACTCCACCGAAATCTGCTTGCCCCCCGAGGTGCACGAGCTGCCCCTGTTGAACTGGCCCATCTGCGTGACAGCACGCTGCCACACGGGCGAGAGCTGCGGCTCAGGAGAGTGCGCCGTCTCCACCCAGGCGGACTGCGGCTGGGGCAAGGCCGAGCTGCGCTGCCGCACCGAGAGCGACGAGTGCCGCTCGAACTCGGACTGCGAGGACGAGGACGATGACGGCTACTGCTGGGCCTACGACGACCACATGAAGTGCGTGGACTACGCCTGCAACTGACAGCGCCCGATCAGTCCCGCTGCAGAAGTTTGCGCCCGCCAGCTTCGAAGTCGAGCACCAGGCGCAGGTCATCCAGATCGATGCGTGTGGACCACGCCCCGTGCTCGACGCTGGCGTAGGCGTTGTCCCAGCGGGGGTAAGGGCCCAGGTCGATCTCGGCGCCAGCGACGATCATGGGACCTTCCCAGCCCACGTTCACCGCGCCCACGCTGGGGGAGTCGTAGACCACGCCGTCGTCAGCGCTCACCTCAGCGGCCGAGACCGCCGCGACAAAGTCCTCGAAGCTCCCCCGCTCGTCCACGGAACCCAGCTCGACGATCCACACGTTCTCGAGCCCCTCGGCATCGAGCTCGTAGGTGTTCTCTTCGTTCCAGGTGACCGCGCCTTCAGACCACAGGGCCACGTAGCCATCACCCTTTCTGCCGAAGGTCCAGTGGCCGTCCTGGACCACCTCGTCGAATCCATCCCGAGGGAAGAAGGCGTGGGTGTGGTCAGAGCTGATGTAGGCGTCGGCGATGGGCACTTCCTGGGTGCGGTACTGGATGACACCCACGTTCTCGTGGAAGGTGACCCGGGGCAGCCAAGAGCCGATCCATTCTCCGGCCAATTCCACGTCCAGCCCCGCCTCGGACAGCTCGGATGGGTAGCTGGTGAACACGAAGGCCTCGCGGTCCAGGGCCGCGATCCACATGCGGGTCTGGGACGCCCACAGGCCCGGGCTGTAGTCCTGGCCCCCGGCCAGCTGGTAGTGCGGCGTGCGGTAGACGGTTGTGTCCATGCCCTGCAGGGCAATGCCCCGGGCGACAGGCTCGAGCTGGGTGGCCAGATCGGGCAGGGTCTCGTTCTCGATGGCCACGTTGAGGATCATCATGATGGAGTCCGGAATGTCCCCAAACAGGAAGCCCTCCCAGAGGTCCAGATCCTCGACCATGCCCAAAGTGCCCTCGATGACCTCCGGGGCCAGCAAGGCGCTCAGGCCGGCCCAGACGATGACATCCTCGTGCTCGGTGTAGCCGATGCCCCAGTCCGGACCTTCGTCGATGTCCCAGCTGTCTCGCTGGCGGTGCTCATGCACCGCGGCACAGTCGGCCCCGATGCCTTCGAGCAACGCCGGGGCGAAGTAGCCGGCGCTCGAGGCCAGGAACGAGCCAGAGAAGTCGCCGGTGGAGCTGTACTCACCCAGGCCCAGCATGATCCATGCGGCCTCGTCTGTGCTCTCCTTCAGCCCGTCCAGGAACTTGCTCTCGTAGGTGCGGCCATGCACCGTGGCGAAGATGCCGCTGTACATGTTGTTGAGCAGGTCGAAGGCGACGATGTCCAGCACCGCCGCGGCCTTGGTGCGGATCACCGGGTCGTCGGCGTAGTCGGCCAGGTTCACCAGGGCTGGGATGTCCTCGTTGAAGTAGACGTTCGAGTGCCACTCGGAGAAGCCAAAGCGGCCCCGCAGGTCGAGCCAGCGCTCCACCAAGGGGGCAGCGTGGGCGGCGTGCTCGGCGCCGGTCATACCGGAGTTCGAGAACTCCGTGTCTGGGAACAGCTGGCCCACCAGCAGCTCGGTGGAGTGGAACAGGGCCTGGTGGTTCTCGGTCCAGTAGCACATGCCGTCGACGCCGGGTTCGTCGATCCAGTACTTGAAGTTCAACAATGTGTCTTCGATGAGCACGCGGGTATCGTCGTCCAGCGCCCCAGTCTCGTCGTCGAGGTAGAGCATCCGCACCAGGGCGGTGGCGGAAAAGTCGGCGGTGTCCTGGCGGGCGTCGAGCTTGGCGCAGGCCGCCTGGATGGAGTCGGTATCGACGGCGTGCCCCATGGCCACCCGGCAGACCTGGCCGTAGGTGTTGGTGATGCCGGGGCCGTTGTTCTCGTCGCAGAAGCCCAGGTACTCCGCCTGGCGATCGGGGTAATCGGCGCTGGCTGTCAGCTCGATCTCGCTGTAGCCAGCGTCGGGATCGGGCCCGTCGCTGTCGGTGTCGCCCGCGTGACCACAGGAGCAGCCCTGCATCATGGCCAACACCAACGCGGCCACCATGGCCAGGCCCACGCCGATGGCCACGTACAGGGTGCTGTCAGCCCCCCCGCCAACACGGGGTGGGTCCACCAGGCCAACCCAGCTACCGTCTTGGCCCTGGGGACGGATCTGTACCTTCACCATGAGATCTCCTGGCTTCTCACCCTCGGCCGCGGCGCCGCAACCCCGCAGGCGCAGGATGGCTCCATCGGGCAGACCCTCGGGCAGCTGAACCGTCAGCTCTTCGCCCCTCTCGCCCGGAGCGGCCACCCTGCGGTGACGCTGGCCGCCGCCGGGCAGATCGCGGGGGACGCGCACACGGCAGCCCGGGGCGTGACCCACGGCGCCGGGGGGAACCTGCACAGTGAAGTGCAGATCCTGACCTTTGGGATCCAGGCGATTCGAGGTGTCGTAGATGTTTCCGAGCTGGGCCATGGGGCCTCCGTCAGGAGCCGGGCAGGATGCGCTGGATGAGCCGCTCGGGCGGGTCCTCGAACAGGTGCACGGGCTCTTCCCGCCGTGCCTCGGGATCCCAGCGCAGCAGCTGGAAGCCGCTGGGATCGAGGCGGGCGTAGGTGAACTGCAGGGCCTGAGGCCGAATCTCGTCCCAAGGGCCCTGGATGGCGGTCCATGTGCCGGTGTTGACGAAGCGGCCGCCGGTATCCAAGACCCGCTGGTCCGCGATGTGGGTGTGACCCATGGCCACGTTGGGCACCCCCATCAGCCGGCTGATGCGCTCGGCGTGGGGCTCGAGGGAGTCGAAGCTCGTGTCGCTGCGGGTCTTGAGCAGCCGGCCCGCGGCGCGCACAACCGCCGCCACCGCGGCGAAGGTGAACACCGCCAGCAGCACCAGCCAGCCCGCCTTGGCGAAGGGGCCTTCGGCCAGCCAGGGCACCGCCGTGATGAGGTTGAACACCAGCGCCCAGGCGTACAGGGTGACGATGAACACCAGCAGGGCCACCCCGGCCTGGCGGATCGCCGGCTCGACCATCTTGCGGAACAACCGGGCCTTGGTGTGACCCGCGGCCACCGCCCAGTTGCACTCGAGCTCCCGCAGGGCCCCACCCAGATCGTGCTGTTGGTCGAGTTGGTCCATCAGCGCTTCGTGCTCGCGACCGGCCCGCTGCACCTTGTCGCTGTTCCACAGGGGGGCTTCCTGCAAGGCCCGCCAGAGGAAGCGAGCGTTGCGCGACGCCTGGGGCAGCACCTTGACCATGTCCTGTGCGCCCAGGAAGCGCAGGTAGTCGTCCAGGGACACGAAGTTGCGGATGTAGGGGTTGCGACGCTTCAATCCGTTGTGCAGGTAGCGCACCAACAGGCTGCCCACAGGGAGGTCCAGCTCGGGGGAGAAGCTGCGGGGACGCCCCAGCCACAGGGGGGCCAGCAAGCGGCGCAGGACCGAGGATTCCTCGTACTGATGGCCGTGTTCCACGAACAGGCGCCCGGGCTCGTAGTGGAACCAAGGCTCGAAGATCACCCGCTCGGCGCAGGCCTGGGGGTCACCGCCACAGCGGGCCCCCCGCTGCACCAGGTGATGCCTCAGGCGTTCGCGCACACCCTCGAAGAACAGCTCTGGGTCGTGGTTGCCCGGCAGCACCACGATCTCGTGCCCGTCGGCCAGCACCTGCCCCAGCGCATCGAAGAGCACCGGGTGACCACGCACGATGCGATCGAGCTTCCAGATGGAGCCAGGCTCGGTGGCCCGCAGGCCGAACTTGCGCTCCTGACGGCGGATGCGGATGCCCAGCTCCCGGGCGCTATGAGCGTCGGGCACCGAACCGACCAACAGGAAGTCGAACACGTCCCCCGCCAGGATGAGCCGCAGTGGGCGCCCCGCCGCAGCCACCCGCTGACGCTGGTGCTCGAGGAACTCGGCGAGCTCGAGATCGTAGAAGAAGTCCTCGAGCCGCGAGGCCCGGCCCGTGTCGGGATCGCGGCCTTCGCCCCAGTGCAGATCGCTGAGGATTACGACATCGGCAGGCTGTGGGGATGGCTCGACCAGAACTCCTCCCAGGAAGAGCTCAGCCTTATCATGGTCGGATCCACGGACACCCACTGTGTGGGCTTCGCGCCCGGTTCAGCGGGTGAGCTCGAAGCTGTCCAGCACCGAACCATCCATGCGGTAGGCCACCGCCTGCAGGGAGTCCGTGGTGATGTCGATGACCATGTAGTGGTAGGTGGACTCGGTGAGGTGCAGGAACCAGTCCGAGCCCACACCGTACAAGGGGGCCCCCGAGCCGCCAGTGGTCACATAGGTGACCCCCTCCGGGTCTTGCTCGTCGCCGATGATGGGCACGCAGCGCTCGTAGAGGTGGTTGTGACCCGCCAGCACGAGGGTGTGGGGCGCGTAGGCCTCGAGCAAGGGGTTCCAGTCGTCCCGCGCTTCCATGTTTGCGGCGTGGGTCCCATCGGTCCAGCTGGGCTGGTGGTGAGACATGATGCGCCATGGGCGTTCGGTGTTCGCCAGGTCGGCGGGCAGCCAGGCCGTCTGTTCTTCCGCCGAGTCCCCCGGCGCCATGTCGTTGAGCACGGTGAGGTGCAGGGGTCCCCAGTCCACGCTGTACCACTGCTCGTTGCCCGGCAGCGCGAAAGCGCCGAAGTAGTTGGGGGCCATGAACTCGTGGTTGCCGTGCACGGTGAAGACGGGGATCTCGGCCAGCACGAACTCCGAGGCCGCCAGCCACTCGTCCCACAGGCTCTGCAAACCACCCAAGGCCACAACATCACCGGTGTGCAGGAAGAAGTCCGGCTCGTGGGCCGCCGCCAGACCGAGCACATCCACCCAGACCTTCAGGTCGTCGCGGGAGTCACCGAGCACCACCAGGCGCACGGGCGCAGCCGGGTCGGCCGAAGCGGTGGTGAAGCTGTGCTCCGTCTCACTCCAAGCGCCGCGCCCACCCACCCGGTAGCGGTAGGAAGTATCGGGCTCGAGACCGCAGAGGTGAAGCTCGTGATGCCGCGAGCTGTCGTCGGGCGCGGGGAAGGATGCCCCGTCGATGTAGACCACGCCCTCGGGGCCATCGAGCTTCACCCGGCTGGCCACGGTGGCCATGTCGGTCTGCCACATCAGGGTCGCATCGGAGCTCGGATCGGCGTGCACGCCGCGCCGCAGGTTGTACGGCTCAGGCGCGTCCCCCAGGATGGGTGCATGGGGCGTTGCGTACGGCAGATCCTCTGGATCCTCGCCGAGCATGGGGGGCTCTCGCAGCACGAAAGCGCAGGCGTGAGGACCGTCAATGACCGACGCCGGTCCCGTGTCGATGGCAGGGTCGGGCTGACAGGCCGAGGCGAACAAGGTGGCGAGGATGATGATCCGCATGGGGGTTCTCCGAAGCTATGATAGCGAACCAGCGCACCCCATGGGCCATCGAGCGGCCACTTTGCGCCCTGGGTGTCCCCCACCGTGAGCGAGACCACGCCTACTACCCGCATCATCCCCCTGATTCTGATCGCGAGCATCGCCTCGCTGTGGGCCTGCGCGCCAGAAGAAGACCCGCTCGACTCACGGGCCTTCGACGATGTGGCCTGGGCCACCACCCACAACAGCATGTCGGCCGACAGCGACGGCTGGATGGTGCCCAGCCAGGAACACGGCGAGCTGCGCCAGCTGAACGACGGGGTGCGGGGCCTGATGCTGGACGTACACGACGAACAAGGCGAAGCCTGGCTGTGCCACGGCTACTGCTCCCTCGGCAGCCAGCCCCTGGTGGAAGGGCTGGCGGAGCTGCGGGGCTTCCTGGGGGCCAACCCCGGGACCGTGATCACACTCATCCTCGAAAACTACGTCAGCGCCGCGCTGCTCGAGGACGCCTTCGAGGCCAGCGGGTTGCTGGAGCTGTGCAGCACCCACGACGCAGGAGAGCCCTGGCCCACGGTGGGCGAGCTGACCGCCGCCGGCGAGCGCGTCGTGGTGCTCACGGACCACGAGGGTGGCGAGCGACCTTGGCTGCTGTACACCTGGGACCACGCCTGGGAGACCCACTGGGCGGCCGAGGTGCCCGAGGATCTGAGCTGCGAGCCCAACCGCGGCGATCCCGACAACGCCCTGTTCATCCTGAACCACTTCCTCACCGACCCCGTCTCCCTGCCCCAGCTGGCAGCCCAGGTGAACGACCCAGCGTTCCTCGAGGATCGCGCCCGGCGCTGCTGGGAAGAGCACGACGCCATCCCCAACTTCGTGGCGGTGGACTTCTACGCCACCGGCGACGTACTGAGTGTGGTGGAGGCCCTGAACGCAGGCGGGTAGGGCGACCCGAACCGACGGATTTGGTCCGCACAGCTACAGCTCCGACGCTGGGTGCTTGAGCACACCACCAGGGAGCGCAAGCTGGGGCTTGGACCCGTTCCCACAGCCCCACGGGTACAGGGAACTCTGGAGGCCCGAGTGCTGCCAACCCACACCACCCTGATCCCGGTGGACCGCCCCCTGCGCCGTAGTCCCTTCGGCCCCCGCAAAGGCGCCTCGGCCATCGTCATCGCCCTGTCCATGGTGGTGCTGTTGGGCGCCGCGGCCCTGGTGGTGGACATCGGACACATCACCACCGTGCAGGCCGAGCTGCAGGCCGCCGCCGACGCCTCGGCCCACGCCGGTGCCCGTCAACTCGATGGCAGCGAAGACGGGCTCGTGCTGGCCGCGGACCAGGCCCACCGCTTTGCCGAGACCAACGAGGCCAACCAGCAATCGGTGACCCTCAGCGGCGACGGCGCCACCCTGGAGCTGGGCGTCTGGGAAGACGGCGCGTTCAACGAAGGTGGTGACGCCGACAAGGTCAACGCCGTGCGCACGGTGACCCGCCGCGCCGACCTGAACCCGTGGTTCTCCGGCGCAGCCTTCGGCACGGAGGCCCTGGCCGCCAGCGCCGAGTCCATCGCGGTCCATCAGGTGGACGGGGCAGGCGAAGTGGCCTGCTTCATCCCCATGGCCGTCGCGGACTGCACCATCACCGACCTGTACGCCACGGGCGTCAACCACATCGACTTCAAGGTCAACCCGCCCAGCGTAGACAACGTGGGCTGGGCCATGCCCGAAGGCAACCCCAACGCCAACTGGCTGCGCAACCAGCTCCGGGACTGCAGCCACGAAGGCACCGCGAGCGTCGGCGGAGACATCGGCCTGAACAACGGCACCACCACCTCGGTGCTGACCGAGATGGCCGACATCCTGAACGAGGGCACCGGATCCCACTGGAACACCGACTACTGG
>Ga0307987_1000475_pt1 | contig 24171 bp, 6 predicted proteins | sample EllFjometagen181_FD_203157 | JGI IMG/M metagenome (GOLD analysis project Ga0307987, IMG submission 203157) | Marine microbial communities from Ellis Fjord, Antarctic Ocean - #181 | ecosystem: Environmental > Aquatic > Marine > Unclassified | place: Southern Ocean | collected 2014-10-08 | reverse complement strand
CGAAAGTGTCTTATGGCTTGCGAAGCGAGGCTTTAGTTTATCTAAAGCAACGAAACGCAGTGAAGTGGCCACATCTTATGCATTCTAGCATTAAACAGGAAACCCTATTTATTCCATATAATTGATGTTGTGGAGACCATTCCGGAGAGCAGTTCTTTTACCTGAATTTGCCATTTTCCTTCAGTGTCAGTAATATTTGCTATATAAAAATCTCCATTAGCTATACCTTTTTTATCAGTGGCTAGGAATGTTCCATACTTTGTAAGTTTTCCGGATGGATCTGTAACGGTAATCTCCAGTGGAACATTACTTGCTTTATGTGAGTTTTTATCACTTACTTGTACAGTGTAGGCAACGCGTGAACCCTTGCATTTTGCTTTAATCTGAGACTTAGAAATAGGTGCGCTTCGTCTCATATAAACATTCCAACTGCCTTTTTCTATTTTACTATTCCAGGAGAGGCGCCCATCTTTAATAGTAGCTGGAATCAACGTTCCTGCCATCAAGTCGTAGACAACACCTTTGTCTCCTTCAACTGTAATCTCTCCTACGTGATCCTTTAGAATATCACGATTTATTACAAAATAGAGTTGGCAATCGTCTCCTTTTGCCCAGAAGTTTACTAAAAAAGAGTTACTCGAAAGGATAGGTAGTGTTTTTAACTTTTCATAGAACATCTTTTTTATCAACGGTACGAGTTCTTCGATTTGCCCCGGTTCCATATTGTTGTTGGTTCGCCATGGTAATTTCGTAGAACTTTGCGGAATAAGAAATCCCCTCGGAACACAACCATCCCAGGAAATCTCATCATGAAAAACAACTCCTCCTTTGTTCTCAAAGGCTAAAATTTTGTCATGTAGACTTTTTTTCGTCTGAGTGTAACCGGTGAGAATAAGTGCTTCGCAACTATCTAAGCGTCCATCTAAAACCTGACGTGGAATAACAAGCTCATACGGTATACCGGCAGCATGTAATACTGAACCAATATTGCGCAATCTGCCCCCTCCCACACCGCTGGACCAATGTCTTCCTGGATTGGCAATACTCATTGCACTGTATTCAGATACAAGCATAGCAACTGTTCCCAGATTTTTGAATTGAACTCCTTTAAGCATCTCTCCATAACGGGTAGCAAAATCAGATAATTCACGAACAGTTTTAATCATATCAGGTCGATTACGCACCCATGTGTCAGGAGCAATCATCACTCCTTGAGCACCTTTTGCAAGAGAGAGTTCTATCAGCAATTTAATACTCTCATTAACCTCTGGTTGACCGGGCATATTGAACCAACCAAGGAGTGGCCATTGAGGTTTAAGTTCTTTTCTCTGTACTGCGTTATAATAATCAATCATCTGGGGTACCATTAGTTCTCTTGAGTCGTGTTTAGCACCTCTAACCAATGGTCCTTCAATTAAATAAGGGTATATTTCCACGCTTTCATAGTCAATTTCGCCCATACCGGAAGATGGAGTTGAAAATGTCTTTAATCGCGGAGCAATACGATGAAGTTCTTTGGTTAGTACACGATCTTCTATGCCAAGATTCATATTTACCCAATAGTCTTTTCGAAAAGTATCTATCCATTGAATATAGGGATCGTTATCAGGCCATATACCACTCTTTTTCCTCTGTTTGAAATCAGGCCTTGAGAGACCTGTCTCTTTTTTGAAGTATTCCAAAGCAGCAGGAGATACATCCAGACGAATTCCATATTCATCATATAAATTAACATAGCGTACGCCGGGATGATCTTTACACCAACCCACTCGTTCTCTGAGCATTTCACACTTGATTTCCTGTGCTTTTTTACTAAATGGTGAAGGACCGAAATGTGTATTCCACACTTCTTGCCCAGGCTCTTTCGGCCATAACTGCGCCCACTCTTCCACAGGAATATTGCGACTTTGGAGTATTTGTCCAGAGCCACTTGACATCAAGGTAGGTGAATAAGACAAGCCTTTGGCGTAAAGCCTGTCCAGTACCTTCATGTTATTAACAACACTACGTACATGATGGATTCCGGCTTCCACTAATTTGTCTTCATCTTCTTCATCCCGTATAAATGCCAATGCACAAAATGGAATTGGTTTAGTATGATCTTTGCGGATTTTTATATCAAATGAATTTGAATAACTCTTTCCTGTTTTTGTAATAACCTGTGCTTCAAGAGTATATTTATCAGGGGCGATACTAACTGTATCAAGATTAACAGTCAATTCTTCTTTTGTTTTGGCTTCTAGTAATACCCATGATTCTTTATTATTTTTTAAAATCGCGGTAAACGTTCCCTCTGATAAACATCGAAATGGTAATTTTATCTTCTCGCCACGTTTGAACGCTGTACGTGTTCCCATATAAAGTACACCTTGAGCAATATCTAAATAAGATTTATCGAGTTTGTACAAAGCGTTAACTTGCATTGGAGAAAGTCCCACATCAAAAATAGTCAACTCATCAAGGATAGCATCAGGGCGATTGGCTCCTGTATCACGAGATGTCCCGGCCAAATTATCTCCCCCTAAATAAAAAATTTTAGAAAACTTCCGCAGTGGAGCATATACTGCCTTCGACTCTAAAGAATCAAGAAAAACCCGATGCGTACCGTCACTGTACCATGAGACAACTAAATGATGCCATACTCCTGGGCTACCATCAATTTCCTCTGCCCATTTATACGGAGTTGCAAGATTTACGATCTTCCCCATATCATTTTGTCCGGCATAACCCATAATGCGATCTCCGTTAACATTGGCTTCAAGCATGGTGTAAGCTGCTCGATAAAGTCTGTGATAACCTTCTCCCCATTCCCATCCAGGTTTAAACCATAATGAAACCGCACCCTCTTTTTCAGGTAAGCGTTCCATGATATATTTAACAGCCTCACCTTTTTCAGTTTCAGCTCCCTTACTTCCAAGAAATAACCCGTTGCCAAATTTTCCTTTACGATATCGCGGTTCCCCCGACTTGACCTCTAGCTCCTCATTTTTTGCCGGGCAATCTCTGATAAACTCACAGATTACATCGCGATTGTTTTCACCTAGAATGGTTGGTTTCAGTGAGTTTTCAAAATCCGTGTAGAAAAATACATTTTTGATTTCAGGAATTCCTGTTGCAGTTAGTTTTACTGCCGGAGGACGCTTTACTGGCTGTATCTCAGTGCCTGGATCTGGTTTTCCTAATGTATAATGATTTTTTATCTCTTCATGCGTTAAAACTTTATCCCATATAACCACTTCATCAATCAGGCCGTTGAATTGTCCACCCATGCCGGAGAGAGGATCTGAACCTCCTATACGCCACCCTCTTCCTTTCACCTCTATCTCTTTCCATGGAATTTTCTTCTCAATCATAAAGTCACCGTTTATAAAAACTGATAATGTACCTTTTGCTCCATCGTAGGTGCAGGCTGCATGCATCCAGCCGCCCGGAAGTTCTTTCTCGGATGAAGTTACAGATTCATTTTTGCTGTTTTGAGTTATAGATGCAGTAGCTTTACCTTTACCTTTATTTGATTTAACGTATAAGGAGAAAGCATTCAGGCTCCACCCCTGATGGAAAATCATACCACCACCTCGTAGCCATTCAGGTCTGCACCAGCCTTCAATAGTGTAAGCTGAACTTGTCTTAAAGACCTTGTGACTCCCTGCGTTAATCGTAGAGTTGGGAGGAGAAAACTTTAGGCAATACTGTCCCTTTAACCGACTTTCTTTTACCCATTTGACATCTGTTGCAGCACTGATAAGGTTTCGAGGATTATCTTTACCTAATGTCCCATAAGCTTGCAATAAAATCCCTTCACCCTCTCCTATTGGCCAAAATGCCAACGCTTTACTGTAATCCAAGCCTCGTGCTTTTATTGCATCCAATTTTGCCTGCAAAGTGGGTGTAACATTATCCTGACTTGCTGCAAATCCTGTTCCTGCAATCAAACAAAAGAGACATAAACATACTAATTTTCTACATATTCTTATCATTCTAATTTCTTTGTTTTATTTTTTTGACAGTATAGAATTCATAACATCAGTAGCTTAGCTATTCGCATTCCCCAAACTTGATCTTGATCTGTTTCTGATAAATTGAAAAATTCTATTTTTTCTTTATAGCAATCAAACGGTTCTCCAAAATCACCGATCATACTGTCGGTGCCGAAAACAACTTTATCCCAGTTTAATTCTGACCGGCAGGCATAACTTTTGTACCATTTTGAATCAAGAGATGCAGGACCTCCGGTTAAGTCACAAAAAAGGTTGTCGTGATAGTTAAGCATTGCCAAACCTTCATTAATCCAGGCCATGCCACCCAAGTGTGCCATAATTACCGGCATTTCAGGAAAAAGATGACATATACGATCCAGTAAAACGGGGCGCACATTGGAACTGTCTACGTGTCCACCAGCAGATCCTTGCAATCCCGTATGAAAATGAATATACTTACCAGTTTTGGCTATTGCTTCATAAAGAGGGATATAGACATCTGAATTATAGGGGAGTTTGGGATTAATACACTTGAATGCACGAAATCCCTGATCAACGAAGACTGATATCTGTTCAGGTGTATCAGAATCCAGATTCACATAGGCAATAGGTAAAATTTTTGAACATCTATCTGCAAGTTTCAATACCGCATTATTACCTCCAAAGTGAGAAAATTCATTACCCAATCCCATAATACATAGATAATCAATGTTATACTTTTCAGCAATTTCTTCGATCTTTTCTGCATATTGTTCAAAATAAGGACAAATCTCTTTATCAATAACTAAATGATGATGAGCATCTATCAACATAAACATACCTCCAAAAATAAGTTAATTGGTTTATTATTATAATTTTTTTTTATCTGACTCATACTGAAATTTTTGCACTAACCGTCAATAAAAGGTTCTTCGTAGATTATTGTGGATAACATCTTAAATATTAACCATATTTAATCTCGTAGAGATGATATCTAGGTAGCCTTGGGTTTTACCCAAGGTCAATGCATAAACACATGCTGAACCCTGTAGGGGTGGCATAATATAATCCTTAAGATGTCATCCCTATGGGATTCTTCTATTTTGTTTTTTCTTCCCCAGGTTAAAACCCGGGGCTACAAAGATTCCGCCCCAGCTACTAAATATTTGGTTGTTTTTATTCAACATAAAGATGTTTTGTTTTTTAGTAGCTGGGCTTTGTTTCCACAATAATTTACGAAGAGCCCAATAAAATCAATATTAATCGGTTTGTTATGTCTGAATATTGGTTCTTCTTGTTGTTATTTTATTTTTTCAGAACATTAAAATTCACGGTCGTGGATATTCCACTCAGAATATCGGTTATGTTCATACTCCATTTGCCAGTTTTATCATTAACTGCAACATTATGAATATAGTTTAATTTGCCGTGAATGGCATCAAGTTTGGGAGAATAAACCTGTTTTATTCCATCAGGATCAATAACATCGATTCTCACAACATGTTTATCTGGTTTACCCGATACTGTTTTTATAAGCAGAGTAACTGGATAATCCTCACCCTGAGATACTTTAGGAAGAGAGCTAACCTTTATATCCGTTACCTGATATGGTAGCAGACTCCATACATGGCAACTGAGTCCCGTAAACTCCACAGGAATCCGGTCGGTAAAACCAATATATTTCCTGTTTCTCATGTCGGTTACATAGTATTTCTGCGAGAGTTTAATAACTGATTTAATAGGGTATTTCTCAAATTGTAAAGCTTTTTTCTCTGCGGTAAGAATCTTCTCTGCTCCTCGCGTAAAAATAGCCATTTCAACTCCCGGTATTTTTTCTCCATCTGGAGAAATTGCCGCATATTCCGGTTTTACGCCACATTCGTTGATGAGTTCAAAAAAGGCATCCCTCAATCCGCCAAGCCGGTCGCTATCAAGAAGAAAGTTATAACAGGTCAAACCAAAATTGAGATACAGAGCTTTACCTTTTCCAAAATTATTGACAATCAAAACAGGAGTATTTTCAACATTTCCATAAGCCTTGCTTTTATTTGTCAAAGCAACAGACGCATCGGCGAGAATTCCAGGGGTAACACAGCTCAATCCGGAAGGCATTTTCAATGATAACTTGCCTTTTATCGCCTTGCCTGAAATGGCAGTATGCTTTATGCCGAATAGCTCATCAAGAGATCCTTGTGTCAAAGCAGTTCCTGTCTCTGAAAAAGTACCAGTTCTCATGTCAGCAATAACCGAACCACCTTTTTTGACAAATGCCCTTATTGCTTTCACTTCTTTGTCTGATAAAATCTGGCTATAAGGAAGCAGCAACACCTTGAATTCCTTACTCTTCAGTATCCCCTTTTCTATATTCTTTGAAGAGATGTAGCGATATTGAAGTCCCAAATCTTCGATAAGATACTGAAATGAACTTTCCGAATTACCCTGGGTGCCGAATTGTTTGGCAATATAACTCATATGCCCAGAAGCACGACTGTGAAGAATAGCTATCCCATCATGCTGGCGTTTGCTTCGAATAAGAGTTTCGGCAATTCCCTGTTTGGCTTCTTTCATCGCCTCCGCCATTTCACCGGAACGACCGGGATTCATAGTCAAGTCTCCCATAAGAACACCTGTAGAAGCACTCCAGAACCAAATAAAATTCCCCCCGCTGAACAATACATGCCAGACCCGTTGACGACGGGCAGCTACATTAACTTTTTTGCCACCGTAAACTCCCAATGTCTGTCCTACCCAGCGATGCGGAAAAGAACGTCCTATCTCTAAATTAACATCCGATAAATAAGGAACAAAAGTATCGGTATGTTCCAACACTTCCGGAATGATATTGTTAAAACTGGCAGCCCCCTGACCTACTCCTATTCTTGAGCTTACAGAACGTACAGCTTCGCCGGTTACTTCCATCTCACCTATAAACAGGTCTTCCAGATAACGTGATTTGTCCAGTTTGGCATAGTATTTTTTATCTTTCATCAGTTTTGGAATAACTTTTCCAGGGACAATAGTCTCAAAACTTTTTTCATTCGCGCCCCAAGCTTTATTTAAGCTGGCAATGGTGCCATATTTTTTATTCAACCAATCTTGAAACCCAATAACATCAGGATCAAAAATAGGCTTAATTTTTTTGAGATCTTCCTGTTTGATTCCCGCAAAATTTTTAAAATCAGTTCCGTTGGCACGATTAAATTCTGCGATATTTGCATACGCAGTCTTAAAAGCTTCAATCATAATTTCAAAATCACCCGGTTGTAATTTCATATTCAGAAAAGTCTGCAAATTGCTTTGAGCAAGGAGATACCTGAATGCTCCTTCGTTTATTTCGCGTTTTCTCAGAAATTGGCGAACACCTATTTTGTTCTTCAAGCCTTCGTTCTCTTTTCGATAGCGCTTCGCCAAACCATCGACAAACGGTAATATCCAATTGGGATAAGTCGTGACAAAGTCTGCCGCAACACCTGAATCATCACCAGTAGAAAGAAAACGACCATCCCTGGATGCCATAGATTTACTGTAATCCCGAATCGTTTCACCTATTTTTTTCAGACGAACCGGAGATGCAAGACTGCCACCATTCCATTTGTCGGAATGAGTCATCCAGTAACGAATGCAAAGATCACTTCCGCTACCAAAAATATCAACAGGGTTATAAGCATATTCAAACATATTAATTCCGAAAGATTTCAATACCATGTAACGTAGGGAAGCATAGTAATTAACCCCGCCGCCGTCAGTTAAAATAACAAAATCATCCATATCCTGACCTGTTACAAAAATATTAATGGTTTTTACTGCCAGAACAGTACCTTTATGAAGCAATTGTAAATCCAATTTATTCATAACCTGACGAGTACGTTTGGTTGGTATATTAACAACAATCTGTGTTCCTTTAATCGGAATGTTTTCTTTTTGCCATAACACCCGTTTCTCTGTATCACGAAGGGCAATTGTCAACGTTGCTCCTTCCATTACCTTGCTTGTTGAAACTGTCACTTTTGCGCTTTTTCCCTTTTCAACCGGTGACGGAGCAACAGTTGCGGCTGCTATTTTCACTTTGTCGCTGACAGAAAAACCCTGACTGGCCCAGCCGTACCTTTTCTTTTCCTTCCATAAAACAGTATCCACATAGTAAGCTCCGGCGTTTAGTCCGGGAATCTCAACTTTTACTATTTGCTTACTGCCGTTAGGTTTTTTTATAGCCTTTCGCGACTGCTTAATTATCTTACCGAATTTGTTGCGGATAACAACTTCCATTTCTCCATCAAAAACAGGCCCGTCAATAATAAGATCAGCAGTTCCTTTCTCTCCTGGATGATATCCTTCTTTAGCACAAATTACCTCTTTTACCAAAATGTCACTCTGTTTCCCGGCAGCATTAAGCACAAGTTTAGTTGCAAAAGAGAGATAATATTCAGCCTGGAATAGTTCATCCGGATCCTGTTGTGTATTGGGAGTAAGCCCCGATGTGAAAAAATACCCATTTCCACCTGGCCAGAAATTGAGACAAGTGCCTTTCCCAACCTTATATCTACTAACTGGCGGAACATCAAGAGGGGCAAGTTTACGTTTGAAATTATCGATCTCTTCACCATTCAATGCAATATCAGTTTTTCCAGTTTTGACAAGTTGAGTCATAGAATGCCAGGGCATAGTTTTGCTCATGTTGGAATCTTTCACCAATTTGTATTTTTCCTTGGGAGCAAATGTCCAGAGACGCGGAACAAAAGTAATGACCCCTGTACCATTCATAAGTTTTCCGGTCAGCTCATATTGCAGATCATAAGGCAATGAGGCAGGCGAAAAATCTATAAAAATAATGACATCATATTTATTGCGGAACAGCTTATCAAGATTTTGTTTCTTTTTAGGATAAAGAATTATTCCCTCATTATAGTAATCTGTTTTCGGCCCAATCCCTACTGGAATTCGTGCATTCGCATAGAAAATATCCGCATCTATATCCATACGCCGTTTTAACTCATAAGCATTCCATGACGACCCTTCCGCAGTGATAATAAGAGCCTTTGTCGTTCCCTTGCACCAGTTTTTAGCCCAGGGGACAAAAGGAATCTGACGGGATTCCGGATTCGGGTTGTTTTCAAGTTCATCAATCGGCACTCGGATATGTTCACTATTGCCTTTAGGAGAGTGATAAGTCAATTTGCCCAACAGTAGCAGTTTTCTCTGCAACACCCAGTAGGAACGGTCGAAAATAGCCCCGATATCTCCAAGTTCTTTTCGCAGTTTATTCAATTCACCTACTGAAACAGTTGTTTTTTGTTGAATCTCTTTTTTGACTATATCAAGTTTTTCCCGGTTTTCTGCAATCGGTTTAGCTAGATAAGATTTTGCTAATTTAATATCTTTAGCCAAGGCTTCCTCTGCTTTTACGGCAATCTCTTCGGTTCCTTTAAGGTCCTTTTTAACCGCATCCAAATAACTGAGATTATGCATTTTCCCTTTTTCAAAAATATCAAATCCCTGCTGTGTCTGAATCATAAGTGTGCGTTTAGCCAGATCAGGATAGGTAAGTTTCAGACCATCTTCAACCGATGCCGGCATTTTGTCGACCAAAATACATTTACCGAATTGCCGAACATCATGGTGATCCCCACCCTGATTTGCCCAAGTCAGAAACTGAGTAACTTGGTCAGATTTTTTCCCATCATCACGAACTCCGCTTTTAGTGAAACGAAAGCGAACGGGGTTTGCCCCGAACATGGTGCCAATCTCAGGTTTAATCTGAAGATTTTCCAGGGAGATACGCGCTTCGAAAACCCAACTCATTTTTTCTTGCTTTACCGCATAATCCCAGTCGGCTGAGAGCCCAAAGTTTTGATTAACCAGAATTCCCCAGCCAAAATCATAGTGCCAGAAAATCTGTTTTTCACCAGTATCAATAAACCATATTTGAAATCGGGTAGCATTATCATTGTTTCCGTCAATATGAAGTTCCAAACAGTCACGGCTATAGATTGCCTTCGACTTGTCACCCACCTGAGCTATGTGCTTCTTCATATTTTCAGGGGTATCTTCGTAGCAACGAATAGCAACATAGAGATAATTTTTATCCCAGAGCATCTTAGATTCTGTTTTTGGAAAAGGATAACGCCTGGCACCATAACCACAGTGGTTGTAATCTTCAACCAGAAAAGCCTTTTCCCAGGCGGGATCGCTAAGGTCTCCATTGATTTCCGGAGGCGAATCTACTTTTGGCACAAACAATACCTTAAAATTATCTGCGACCGTTGCATCCAAAAACAGAGGTGTTGGACCGGCAGCGAAAAGAGTAGAACTTAGAACGCTTACTAAAATTACACTTAATACTATTTTTTTCATATAAAACCTTTTATTTTGATATATTGTTAACTGGGGTATGCACTTTACTCAAGTACCCCCTACATCTTGTGGTCGCTCGTCGAGAAAGTCGACGGCTGCACCCTTTATCTTGTGGTTACTGGAGTCAAGTGCATACCCCAGATATTGTTATATAACCATTTAAGGAAGGCTACTATACATTGGTAAGAAAAGTCAAGGGATAGTTCCGTTTTTATTGAAACTGCTTGATTTTTCGGTTGGTGACTGCTTTTTTCTTTTCGGTTCACAGCCCAGCTACTAATCTAAAACATGTTACGTTTAAAATCAAAACTCTCATTTCTTTTAGTAGCTGGGCGACTCTACATTATTTCCAATCAACGTTATTTGCAAGTAATGTAGTGTCCGATCTATGATCGGAGTTATATTATATTTATTTTAAAATCATCACCCAAAAAGAGAGAAAAACAAAAAGGCACTCCTTTATTTCGTTGATTGAAACTCATGTTTTTCTTCTTAACCGTAAAACTAAGGTGAAACTTTTGACAGTACCTTGCCTTCACCATTTCACCGACACATCCTTGTGTGTCACTCTTTTCGTCAAAATGTCAGTGACCCTCACCTGCCATATACCTGCCTCGTCCGTCATTCGTCCAAGTTGGAAGTTGCCGTGCCATCCACCATCCTGATCAGTACTCGTCCACCGCTCGTATGCCCGTTCGCCATCGGGGTCGAGCACTTCGATTCGGATCGGCCATGCTGCGGCCAATGGTTCAGACTGGCTTCGCATAGCGGAGGCATCCACGGTGAGACGACCTGCTTTCCAAGTGGCATCGAGCTGTACCTTCTTCAGTTGGCCATCTGGAAGCACAAAGATAGCGACGCCGCCGGGTTCCAGATCCACGGCCAACTTTATGCGCCCCTCAACGCTCTGCAGAGGCGTCGCAGTCCCCGAGATGAGGTTGTACGCTACGAGGCCCTCGTGCTTATAGCGGACAACCGCGGACCGTGCCTGTTCGACATCGGTATTGATGATGAACAGGTAGGGCGTCTTGCCGGCCCAGAGCAGGTGCGCACCGACCATGCCGCCTGCCTCTTCGACCTCCAGATCCGCTCGCGAGAGATGAGGTCGCACGATAGGTCGCAAATGATTCGCCCATTTGCCAACCGCCCTGGTCCGCATCAGCGGACCGCCCTGCGGCTCGAACGTTTCCGACCATTTGAGTCCCAGCGGAACCGATCCGGGCGGAATAAGCTTCGAACTCTCGTCATGAAAGACCGTTGTTCCCTCGCGGTCGGCAAACGCATTGATCTTCTTCCATAGGCTCTCCGAGGAGTAGTTGAATCCGCATAATACCAGCGCTTCGTACCCATCAAGCACTCCTTCACGGATCATCTGGTCAGTGATCACATCCGGTGTGGCGCCTATATTGCGCAACCCGGCGAAGACAAGATAGTATTCTGCCTTGTCCTTGGTCTTTAGCACATGGCCTGCCCGGTTGGTCTTGCTCCATAGTACAGCAGTCTTGCCCGCCGGTCTTTTCTCGAGCTGAGCGAAGACCGCACCTTTTTCATGAAGGACCGTCGTCCACTTTTCTAGCTCTGCGCGAATCTCAGGGTGACTGAAAGGTCCGGATTTGTCCGTCTCCAAAGGTCCGTGGCTCGCCGCGAACCACATCAGATGTTTGCAGCCCTTGGCCAGTGCCCAGGCCGTGTTGAGCCGGAAATCAGCCACGCACCAGTCCGGCTGTTCGGCCATGTTGCCCGACCACCATCCCAGTAGTGCCCATAACGGTTTGCGTGGACGGGCATCCTGTCGCGCCCAGTGCCGGTCGAATACGAAGTCGAGGTATGAGCCCCCGGCCCCCCAGCTCCACGGATGCGGAGCCCAGATAACGGGATAGTTCCAGTCCAGGACGAAATCATTCTTCCCATACTCACCTCCGGAATAGTTGCCGACCAACACGTCTGGACGGTAGCTCTTTACTTCCTGCGCGAGCCGATAGTAAAGATCTTCGAAGCCCACCGTTGTAAAGTCGTTGCCGGGCAGCCCGATGTACTCCGCCCATTGCAAGTACGGGTGGCTATCTGGCCAGACAGTGCCTTCGGGATCGGTCGGCGGGAATGCAGGCGCATCCAACCCGCTGACTTTCTTGAAATGCTCAACCGCATAGTAGCTGTAATCACCGATCTTCCATTTTCCAGTCTCTTTGTCCACATTCGTCCGGAACGGGACTTCGTCCTGGAAACTGACAGCCATTAGCCCCGGATGGTCACCGGCTACCGTCATGATCTGCTTGATCCGTGCGGTCATCATCTTCAGGGCGATTGGACTGAAAGGACTCGCCGAGGATGTAACTCTATGGTCATCCTCTGAGCCATCCGCAAACACCAAGGTCTGAAGAAACTTCCAGCCCCACTCCTTGTTGAGCCGCCATTTGCCTTGCTCGTCCTTTCGGAAGTAGGGCTCTTGCTTGAGGCTATCGTATTGTCGGCTCCATACGCCAAGGATATTGAAGTTAGGAAAGAGGGAAATGCCGTGGGCAAAGGCACGGTCGAGTTGCTTCCAGAAATAGATATCGCCCTGCGGTCCATTGCTTGAGAGATGGGAAATATGCAGGCGCTCGTAGAGCGCGAGGGTTTCCTCGGTGGATCCAAATTCGCCACCCAGACCGACAGGGAACTCAGGTTGACGACGGTCGCGAATGATCAGCGGGGATTTCCCACTGAGTACCAACCGCCCATCCGAGTCGGGCAGCTCCGCCGCTAATGTGTACGTGCCGGGCCGCAATTGTGAGGTGTCGATCGTGATCCTCGATATCTCACCTGTGGCGACGGACCCCAGCTCAATTCGACGCGAACCGTCGATGGCGATCAACCGGCCATCCGCACCACCGGCAAAGGGGGTGACCAATGCCTCGACCTTTTCGCCACGCACATAGGCGTGGCGTCGCATCGTCACCAGCGCGCCAGTTGGCAGTGTGCCGAGAAAACCGTCAAACCCCTCCGTTTGGCCGGCCCGGTAGAGGTCCATCACCTGTGTCGGACTCAGTGGCTTCGAGAGGAGCACGATATCGTCCAACATGCCATGAGCATATGCGACCGGAGTCTTGCGACCTCCACCAGGCGGTAGACTCCCGATATCCAGTCGCGAACTGGGAGCAGCATCCAGCGGCTTGGTGTCCAACCGTTCCCCGATCATCTGACCGTCCACGAAGACGCGTACCGTCGATCCATCCCATGTTGAGACAATCAGATGCCACTTGTCGGGCCATGTATCGGCATTCGGCTTGAGACTGGAGTAGATTGCGTGTCTGTTTTCGGACGTCACATGCACGCCGAGTCGATTCCCGCTAATCTGCGCCTGGAACCTGACCCAGCCCATGCCATACAACCAAACGGTTTCCTGTCTCAGCACACGGCTGGGCTTGTACCAGAGAGCCATGGTACCGGCATGCGTCGGAAAAGTCCGCACGTCAAGCAGATAGGCCAGGGCGTCGCCCGGTCGATCGCCTTTCGGACCGCTGACGTCCCACGCCTGACCGGCCAGTCCAGCAGCAAACATTTGGCTCGGGGCTACGTTAGTGGTGAGCGCATTTGTCGTCCACTGTCGATACTGTATATCGACGACATGGTCTCCCACGGTTGCCTGAACCGATCCATTCATCGGCAGATAAAGCCAAACATCGTCAATGGTTGGTCGTACATTTTCATCCGCCGCCTGTAGGTTACGAGACTGCATCACAGCCAGACTCGCCACCAAACATAATACATAGATTATTCGCTGCTTCATAGTAAACACCCCTTTATTGTAAACATTCTTTCTTCATCTAGACTATTTCTCCAGCACAAACTCACGCCATTTGTCAGGGCGGGCATCGACATTGGCGTTGAATCCGCCGAACTGCATGCCGCCTAGCTGGCTGTACCCCTTCTCCCCCTCAGGATCTTTGTCCCTATCCCATGCGAACAGAGACAGCCGGAAACGTGCCCCCTTCTGCAGTTTCATGGGGGCGATGCATGTCTTGGGATAGGCCCACTCGTAGATATAGCCGTCTTTCGTGCGCGTTACGGCGATTGTCGCTTCCTCAGCGGTGGTCGGACCAACAGCGACGTTGCCAACACGAAAGATACGGGGCGTCCCATCTGCGCACAGACCGAGATGTTCCCGGTAATAGCCGGAATTGAGTTTGTCGCCCATTTTCCACTCCCAAGGGTAGAGCCCTAGCAAGATGTTGTCGTCCATCCAGATGTTGATGTCATTGGCACGCGCCACAGCGGAGTTATCCTTGATCACTGCCGCAAAATAGAGTTGCTCGTCATCCCAGGCGGTGTAGAACACGCCGCTGAGATCTGCCGGTCCGCCCCACGCCTTGCCCCATTGGGTGAACGTGCGCGCGAAGGGGATGCCCTGCCAATCAGCGAGATCCCAGTCACCGAGATCACCGTCAATGGTAATATCGCCGGTGGCCCGCGGGGTGCTGCGAAACGCGACTTCCTCGGTGCGTGCAACGGCGATGTCGCTGCTGTCTTTTAGATCCACGGTCACCTCATACGCGGTGGTCAGGTTGACCTGTGCGGGGGGGATGTCGAAGGAGACTGTGGCAGTTCCATGTGCGGTCACCTCATAGGGAAGACTGCGCGACTTAGCCCGTAGACCATCTGCTTGGAACCTACTGGTCAGGTGGATGGTCCCACGCGACGGAGCGTCGCGCAGGCTCGTGATCGTGACATCGATTGCAGGTCCCTGCGATGCCGTCATCGGAACGCCAGATACCTCCAGAACGAGCAGTTCCTGAACCGTGAGCGGAGCCCTGAGGAGTGCTACCACGTTCTTGCCGACGGTCATGCGAACGGTGAACGGATAGGTTCCCTTCTGCCGATCGAGCGCCACGCTGAAGGGTAGTTCGGCGGAGGCAACTTTTCCAGACTGCACGCTGACCGACGCAGGGGTGGCGGTGGGCCATACGCCGTCAACAGTGCCGGTCAGCGTGGCTTTCAGTCCAGTGGCGAATACCGACGGAATGACAACCCTTGCTATGCCTTTCGTGCCCCGGGCCACCGCACCGAGCACTAATCCGCCATCGACGAGCTCGATGTCCTGCTGCTTGCTCTTGGCGTTAAATAATGTAACGCGCTTGTCGAATGTAAGCGTCACCGGATTCTCGTCCACAGAGATCAACGAGGCACCACTCACTGGCACAATGCGCTCCGTGCGACCGAACAGATCCTGAACAGTGTAAGCTGTGTCACCACGAATAACTAGCGTCTCCACGGGCATCGGCTTTGTCAGCCAGAGCGAACAAATCGTACGGTCATCGCGGTCAAAGACATAGGCCACCGAATTCGGACTGGGATGGAACGTGGCGCGATAGTCGGTAAGTTCAAAGTTCTGAATCAGGTTGTAGTAGGTCATTGCCTGTAAAACCGGCATCAGCGTATCGCCGCCGTATTCATGCCCCCATGAGCCCCAACCCCATCTGGATTTCGGGTTTGTGGGCACGATATTCGGTGAGACCCGGGGTCGATCGACCCGCTGCATGTACATGAATCCTGAAGTCTGGTCGCCCCCCAAGTCGGTGGGCTCGCGCAGGAAAGGGTGACGCAGGAGAAGATTCAAACCCTCATTGCACTGATTGAAGTAGTAGATGTGATGCATCCCGTTAGCGAAGGCATCGAGGTGCGCAGCAATGGTGTCACGGCTGTGCAGCACCTGGTCGGACCCTCCAACGCGACAAAACTCCGTCGAGATCAGGGGCGGGGCGGTACGACCCGTTTTGCGGTAGGCCTTCTGCAGCCGATGCCACTCGGTCCAATCGACAGAAGAGGCGTAGATGTGGGTGTCGATGAAGTCCGCGTAGTCATACAGCTCTTCCCTGAGGAACAGATCCACGTCGGTGCTGGGATTCATAGACAGACCGTACAGCATCATGCCCACAGAAAGCTCGGGCCACTCTTTCTTGAGTGCCGTGTAGGCTTTCTTGTGCAGCTCGATCGTGCGGGCATCGATGGGACGCTCCAGCCCGGATGGGACAACGCCCACAATCGCTTCGCGGTTGTGCCGGACGTAGGCCACGATGTATTCCACGTAGGGGTCGATCTCGAATGTCAAGTGTCCCGGCCGCCCTGGATCAGGGATCAGGCACTCCGGAGGAACCATCTTCTTAAGCCAGGTATCGCTACTGCGCTCCTGCTCGATGTTTGGACAGCTTATGATGGAAGGAAAGGCAAGCAACTTGTTCTTGAATGTAATCGGCCCAGGGTAGGTCGGCTGACATCGGATCCAATAGTAGTCGATCAGATGCCTGCGCGTAAGACCGCTCTTGACAGAGATGGACTGCTTCTTGTGCTTTGACTTGGCATACTTGAACCCCTCCCCGAAGTAGTCACTGGAAAAGCGGCTCTTGTCATAGTCCTTCGGGGCAGTCGTGCGCGGGTTCACCACGCCGTACGTAATCGTGTCCGAGGCAAGGATCTGCCCGCCGCTTAGCAGTTCAGCACGTATGAACAGCTCGCGCCCTACCGCCGAGGCGGCCGGGTCTGTGATTGCGAGTGTCTGGCGCAGGTTGTGCTTGCGGCTTTGGCCATGTACGCTTTTATAGAATCGCTCGTCGGCTACGGGCTCGGCATTGTCGAAGGTGACCTCGCCCCGCGACACGAAGAAGTTCTCAAAATCCGTTATCTCATAGCGGACCGTCGCACTCTTTAGTGTACCTACTTCATTTGTACCGGTCGTAAAGAGCAAGACTTCGAACTCCAGGGGATCGTCGGCATAGAACAGGTTCCCGATAGCCGGTGTACTCAACTCCAGTGCAAAGCGGCTTCCACTTGCATCCGTCTCTTTCTTCACTCCGACGGCTGCCGCAGCAACGTCCTCCGCTGTGGCCGTTGTGATCACTAGGTCTGTCAGGTAGCATTCGCCGAGCACAATCGGCTTGGGCCAGTAGAACTTCACTCTGAACGTATCGCCTTTCGGGCGGTAGACGGCTTCGTAGTAAGTCCAGATTAGACCTTCCGGCAAAAATTGCCCCCACAGATCTGACTTTCGGCCCTGATCCCACGGCATCGACTTCAAATATGAGGACCCACCGATCTCCTTACCGTCCTTGTCAAACTCAACGATGTCAACCGTTGCGGAATAGGAAAAGTCTGTCAGCTTGCGATAGTTGTCTGCGGCCCAGAACGTGATTTTTACTGGGCCTCCGGGGGTTTTGATATTCGGCGATAGCCAGTGGCTGTTCTGCTCCTCGTCCCGGTACTGCTTGATCAACAGACTTCGTGTGCCTTGCCGTCGCGACATCTCCGACACACTGGCCTGGTTCTCCTTCGTCCAGCCTTTCAGTTCCGCCTGGCTGCTGAAATCTGCCTTGAACAACGCTGCAGCGCTCGACGACGCTACACACCCGATTAGTAGGTAAGCTGCTAAACAGCACATCTTAATTTCCGTCATTTTTTTTTCCCTTGTGTTTATCATTTTTTTTTCCTTGTGTTTTGGAAGTTTCTGTCAAAAGTTTGCAGCCCAGCTACTAACTACCATTAGGTTTATGTTCGAAACTTGACATTATGTTTCGTTATTAGTAGCTGGGTGCACCCAATTCTTTTTTCTTTCATTTCAGTCATCAGAGATGATGACCACCTGTCGAGCCGTAGTCTAGCATAGCGAAGGCTGATCCCACTTGAAACTGCAATTTAACCGTTAACCTGCAATGTTCACGGGGGAGCCCAGCCACTAAAAAAACCATTCACTCTGCTATTATCATCGAAACCCTGCATGTGTAGTGGCTGGGTCGGCGTCCGCATTAGAAAATTTTTAATTTTCTGTTCTGTCATGTTTTTCATATAATTTTTGGCAGTACCCTCTTATTCAGCCGGTTTGCGCCCCTACATGATCGTTATCAAGGTCCCGAGCGGAGGTGGCTGCTCTGTGCCGATGAAATTGTAGAGTACCACGTCGTTGCCGCCCGTGGTTGTATTCGCCTCCGAGTCGCCCGTGTAGCTGACCTGACACGACGCGGCGTTTCCATTGAAAGTCCCCAAATCGACCGTCGCATCCTGGACCAGTCCGCCGAACGTGCCGATGATCACATCAGCCTACCAAGCACCACCGATACGGAGCGTTTCCATACGGCGCCGTACAGTCGGATTGGATTCGCTGATAATCGCCTCGGCCAGCACGGCATCCTGACGTGAAGGGGCTAAAATGCCCAGTGTTTCGGTCGCCACGAATCGATCTACTCCAGCCGAACTGGCCAGCCAGGCTTCCAATTTCGCAAATACGGCTTCGCGCAGTACGGTGTCGCCCCGGTCGAAGAGTGTCAATAGTGCACGTTGCTTGACTAGGGGACTGGGATGATCGGCCAGCGGAAGAAAAAGTGGCAGATCCCCGGCATCGGCGGCTTCCATCTTGGCGACCGCATAGCTGGTCAGGGAGATCGAGGCGTCGCGGTTAACCCGCGCAAGCAAGTCAGGAATACGCTCCTTCCCTAGAAAATCCAGCAGCTGTTCCGCCTGCGCGATCCGGTGTCTCACATAATCGAGCAGGTCATACTTTGGCTTCATCCCCTCCGAAATCGCGTAAGCCACAGAAAAGGCGAAACGGGACAGATTCGCCGTGTCTTCTTCGTACCAGGTCAACGTTTTTTCCAAGGCATTCGTATCGCCGCCGTAGGCGCAGGCCAACATCGACGCACAGGGAATCCGTCGAATGTTCTGCTCGTTGTTGAGCCTAATGATGGAGGCATCGGCGCGATAGGGGGTCACGAGCGGAAGCGCCTGCGCTCCACCCGCCCGGCCTAGTGCAGGCAGCAAACACTCCAACTCTAGCCAATTGGCGCTGCCGAACTGACTGTGGATTTGTTTCAAGCGATCAAAAGGCACTCCACCGGTAGCAAGCGCAAAGCGGATGACGAGGTTCAGCCGGGACTGAGCGATCACGTTAAACTGGAGACTCTCCGCAGATTGGAGCAACGTGTCCGTAGCGGCGGCCAAATCCGGCTGGGCCCCCGATGCGATCACCGCTTCCGCAAAAGCATCCATGTCGCGAGGCATCAACAGGATCTCTTGCGACCGCATCAAAACCGCGACCAGATCCTTCAACTCCTTGTTTCGGGCAACTGGATCCGTTTGTTTCAAGGTCGCCGCCAACCGGGTTTCAAACTCGGCCTGGGTAACGGCGGGAATACCGTCCAGAGCATCCAGAGTGTCCTGAATACTGAGCACACTCGCCATGTCTCCTCCGGAGTCGAGCAGACCTAACAAATCATCGGCACGCAACAGAGCGGCCACGCAAGCGAGACAGATTGCCCCGACAAGAGCAAAATGTTGTCTTCTGATTGTCACGCGGTTCACGGTCATAACAATGCCTCCTTTATCTCAATCGTACTCTGACCCGTCACGCCCGTAGCGGCGTCCCTGACGGCGATCTTCCACTCACCCGGCGCGGCGTTGAGCGCGAACGGAATCACAATTTTCGTTTCACCGCCACGCACCACCAGCCTCTGTGTGTAGGCAGGCTGTGGCTCACCGCTTGGATCCCACACCTGCACCAACCAGATCTGGAGACCCGGCTTCGGCCCCGTAACACGAGCGCGAATGACGCAATCAACCGAAGTGCCAACCGCAGCCGTCCCGCCATTTCCCGGCTCAACATCCAGACCGTCCAGCCGCCAAGGCAACGCAGCGTAAATCTGGGCGATCGAGGGCATAACACCAGTTGTCAGAGACGGTACCTGACCCAGATACGTGCCCCGACGGACATCATAGATATGAGCCGACACAGGAAACACCACCGTCACGGAACGTGCCGTATCCTCGCTCAAAAGTTTGCCACGACCTGGCTCCACAAAACCGGCATACAACGCATCGCCATCTCTAAAGTTACCAAAATCCATCGCGATCGGCTTCTGCTGTGCATCCACGACAGAGACGACCGGCTTGATATCTGCCATCCGCAACAGCTTGCTTGCAAGCTGTTTCCACGCTATGGCGGCAGCATCTCCCTTTCCAATAGCCATCAACGCCGCAAAATCTACAACGCCCACCCGTCCTTTTCCGCAAGGGGTAAACGCAGGAGACGACGTGGCTCCGGGGGCGACGCCGGTCAACGCTTCCACCAGCCCCTGTTCCAAGAGTGTCCCGTGCTCATTGCGGACGCCAGCGGTTTTGTCAGCGACCAGCACACCCCCCGACTCGACAAAGGCCCGCAATGCGACGCGCTCCTTCTCCGATAGGCTAATGGCACCCGGCATGACGATCAATTTTAGTCCGCGCTTGTCGATCAATCCCTCTTCTGCTTGGTATTCGCTCAAGAAACGGCACTCCACCTGCTCCTCCAAAATTGCCTGTTGGAAGCGTTTGCCGACCGCCTGGGACTTATCCCGCGCAGGGACGGCGTCGCCGGTAGCCGTGAGGATATCGTGGAGCGCCGCTCGGACGAACTGGCTCCGCTGGGAGAAGTAGATGGCAGTTCGTCCGTCATCCCGATTGGCATGCAGCAGAAGCTTGCCAATCCCGAGCCGCATATTCTCCATCTCCTCCGCCAACCAGATAAAGGCCTTGTAGGGCCTGCTTAAATCCTCATGATAAGCCGGCGGACCAGACCCCGGATACCAAAGCTGAATGCGTGTGGTGCCCCGGAACAAGTGCCACCACGGCCACCGCCGACTTTCGCCCTCATGGGTCTCTTTAAAACGGTATCCAGGTGCATACCAAGAGCCGATAACGGCATCGAGTTGCTTCATGGATACGGCTCGCTCGTTCACTCCGTAATAGAAGAGCGCACCCGCCTGATGCATCATCATGTTGTCACTAACGCCACCAGATTGGCCGGCATAGAAATTCTCCATCCAATCGCCTGCCAGCATCTCCAGGTAACTGCAGTATTCGGCGAAAACCCAGGAGGTGAAGATGTCGAAATCGACAACAGTACCGGGATGTTCCATGGACTCGCCTTGGCAGGGCTGCACGTCATCCCAATGGGTGTAAGCTGTTTTCCATTCGCGGTTAAGCGAATCGAGGCTTCCATAAACCTCCCTCATTTTAATCCGGAAACGAGACAGAGTAACTGGAGCAAAGCAACGGCCGCCTAGCGAGCACTCGTCATCGATCATGTAATCCCGGATACCGAGATCAAGGAAGCGCTGGCCTTTGGTCCGCATGTCGTGAATGGCGCGCATCCGGAAATCCGGAGATGAAAGGCATGGCTCGCGCTTACGCGGATTAAGGCGGACGCCCGGCGAGGGCGAAATCCCGAGCGCATCGGACCACGAGCCAGCGCTCAGCTCCAGATTCTGGCGTAGCGCCAGTTCCGCATCACCATACGTTACGTTGACGGCCATGCGATCTCGGAAAAACGGTACAAGCGTGTAGTCGGAAATGCTGGCGGTTACGTCGAAATCTCGCTCCGCAGGCGGCAACCGGACGCCAATCGGCTGCCGGACGTGACTCAGCACACGACCATCGTCGAGCAACCGTACATGTGCATCCCACAGCCGAGCGAGCGGATTCCGGATCGGGATTTCCAACCGACAGTCGCGGATTGGCTTGGACAGATTCCGGTCCAAGACGAACACCCGTCGACCGAACGTATCCTCGACCTCCACTTGGAGCGTTCCCGCAAAAGGCGCTGATAACACGACGTTCAGGATCGCTGTTTCGCCAGGCGCATAAAATCGTTGCTCGGGTGTGACAGTCTCGATCCGCACGGAGCCGGCAACGTCGAGCCGGACGGCAGCAGCATCGCGGACACAGGCGGCGGCATCCATGAGCCGGATTTCTGCGACATAAGGACCCTCCGCAAGCGAGGGGCCTTTCCACGAAATCGAGGCACCGTCCACCGGTGCGGACTTCGACAGTGTTGTCTCATTATACCGATCCCGAAAAACGACCTCGATCGTTCCCTTAAAAGGCGTGGAGAGAATGACTTGAATTCCGATCGGTTTGTCGGCGACGGAAGGGGCCACAACAATTTCTTTGACGATCTCGACGCGATGGTTCCCGAGGGTCCAGAGCACGCTTTTCGCTAGCAGGGCATAATCGTATTCGCATCTGTCCACCGGCCACTGCGGCTTATACAGACCCGCCACGGTAAACGCTTCGGGCATGGAAGCGCGGTTCCGACCCATCGGTTCCAGGTGCGGTAAAGTTCGGTTGAACCAACACAGCCGACCCTTGCCCCGACGCGTGGTGTAGAACGTCATGTCGTCGTCATTGAACGGATCGAGAGTCGATGTGTAAGCGCTCAGGGCTACCATTTCTTCGTGCGTGCCCGTCGCACGAGCCACAAATTCCTGAAGACCATTTTCGATGAAACGGGGAGCCGAGACGGCCAGCACACCCATCCCTTCGGCATGCACGCGCCGGTAGATGGCACGACGAAGCCGGGCAGGCACGGTATCGAGAGACATAGCACCCTTAATATCCTGGGTCAGACTCTTAATCAGATTCTGTGAACCGGCGTCGGCTACCAGCACATCCGCCCAAGGGATAGACGCTTCGAGTAGGCAGACTGCTCGCTGAGCCATGCGAGCCGGAGGCCCCGGCTTGTTTTTAGTAGCCGGAAGGGCAAAAGATGCATCGTAGGGCACATAACGCCAGTCTAGCTCCAGCCGTTGCAACAGCTCCAGCAAACCGCGCTTGAACAGGCTGGATGTAAGGTACAGCACCTTCGGCTTTGTTCCCGAAATAGGGTTTAGCCACGGCACATGTTCCGTATGGCCGGTAGGCTGAAACGAGTAATCCATGGTAAACTGAAAGGCGTGAGCCAGCAAGGCGTCGCCATACACCCATCGCAAAAGATTCTCACGATAAATAGGGCGATTGGCCAAATCCACGGTCGTCAAAACCAGACGCCCCTTATCCAGCACTCCCTCCTGGAGCAGGATCAGCGCACCGGCACCGTTACCGGCGAGTACGGGCGCCACCCACGGCGCCTTCCATTCGGGCCAACACAGATCCGCCGCCTGTCCAGGCTGGTCGCGGAGTTCATAGGGATAATTCGCAAACACCCGGTAGTCCACATACCGCACGACTCCGATCCCGTACGCTTCTCGTTGTTGACTAGGCAGCACCACGGCATTCTTCGCCGCCCAACCCACAAGCGCGGCCGGCCAATTGCCAACTTTGGGTTTGGCGATCAACACCGTGCCGCCTGAGGCTAGCGTACGTTCCATGGACTCAAGCATATCGGTGGTAAACGACATACGCGCATCCAAGGTAACAGCGAGAAATCCGAGAGTCGCATTAGTAACTGGTGCCGTGGGCAACGAGCGATAATCAAAGAACAGGTTTGCCCCAAGTGCGCACCCTACCGGGACCTCCGCCTCATTATCGAGCGGCGGAATCATCATCTCGCCCAAAGCCACGTGCTGTGCTAACAAGGCTCGACGGGCAGCTTCGCGCCGTGCCGGAACTGGATCCGCTAGGAACGATTCTAATTTGGCAACGATGCCGAGCTCACGGCTCTCTCCTAGCGCCAGAATACCCACGACTACACAGGCGTCATCGCCGGCTTGGACCGCCCGAACTATGGCATCGCTGATCGCAGCCGTAATCCCAGGATCGGTTGCTACGGCAGCGGCACCCAAGAGTGCCGCTTGCAGCCGATGACCCGGAGGGGCCTTGAGCCGTTCTTGAATCAGTGCCGTCAGACGAGGTGACGGCCATTCATAAAGCAAATCAAGCGTGCAGTCGACGAGCACACCATAACCCTTTTCAAAGCTTTCGGAGCCATATTCCATTTCTTTGACGGAGCTCGCATTCTGCCGCTCAACCAAAAACTCAAGGATACCCAGTAGGTCATCAGGGAAATCTCCGGTGTACGTCGGTGTGGCAGTCAGGAGTGCTTCCTCGATCTTCTCTTGCGGCCACGAGACCATCTCAATGACGGAGA
>Ga0307987_1000474_pt1 | contig 24208 bp, 27 predicted proteins | sample EllFjometagen181_FD_203157 | JGI IMG/M metagenome (GOLD analysis project Ga0307987, IMG submission 203157) | Marine microbial communities from Ellis Fjord, Antarctic Ocean - #181 | ecosystem: Environmental > Aquatic > Marine > Unclassified | place: Southern Ocean | collected 2014-10-08 | reverse complement strand
CCTTAAAAGATAGTTCTTTTAAGGAGGTCGACCGCGAAAAATTATTTATTTGTCAAGAAAAAAACACCTTTGTTTTGAGAAGATTTCATTATTTTAAAACATGCAAAATCCTAACCGGACACTACTGGTCTCCAAATGGTTATCGGCTCATTTGAAATCTGGAGTGAAAGCCTCGAGCATTCTCGCCTCTATTGAAAAAAAATTGGGGTTTTTAGTCTATGCACCAAAAGAGGACGCAGAAACCGGCATCATGTTTGAGGTGATAAATAACCGAGGAAAACAACTCAGCGAACTCGAAAAGGTTAAAAATTACCTCATTTATTGCAGTGTAAAATTGTCAGCATCGACACTACGAAATTCAATTGACTCTGACTGGTCTGACATCTTACACAATCTCAACACTGCAAAGAAAACATCCTCTTCAGACGAGGGGGCATTTTTACGTTACTGCGTTGCTGTTCATTTCATGTTGAATAAAACGGATAGCCAGCATGGATACGATGAACTAAAAAAACTCATAAACATTGATTTGGCTGTGAAGAACAATAACTCCAAAAAAGAAACCATCATACAAATCAAAGAGTTCGTAGCCTTTTTAAAAGCAGCAGCACTTTGGTATGCTCGTTTATTTGGTCAACAACACAATAATATCGACCCAAGGTTGAGTACTATTTTAAACCAACTTCGGGCACAAGGACAACAAGCTTCAATTATGCCAATTTTTCTGGCTTTGGTACTTAGACTGAAAGGTGAAGGTGAACAATTAGTAACACTCTTAAGATTACTTGAAATCCTTAATTTTCGAGTCTACATGGCTCGCAACATGACATCACGGAACGATACAGGTCAAGGCGATTTGTATTTCTACGCATCTCATTATTACCATAATGATCTTCTGAAATATTTTATGGCTGAACAGAATAAATTAGGAAAGCGTCAGGCCAAGACGCAAGAAGATGCAATTGAGTATTATTTAGTAACGTTTATTTTGTGGTACGCAACAGAACAACGATTTGAAGATTCATTTATTTTAGAAAATGGAAGCCCAGATGATTTTTACAACTGGAGAGGATTACGCTACTTTCTGATGAATTATGAGGCAAAATTACAACCGAACAAAACAATTCCAATTGATAAGATTCTAAAATCACGCAAGGAAGGAAAATCCTCCGATTACCTATCGATAGAACATGTTTGGGCTAAAGAAAACAGGAACAAAGAAGGTGAAAATAACCGCAGTGTTGATAAATTCGAAAAACGTCGTCTGGGTAACTTTGTTCTCATAGAACTGAGGCTAAATATCCAAGGTGGCAACGACAGCTTGGAATTAAAGTTGTCAAGATACTTGAAGGGATACGATGGCCAACAACCAACAGACCTTGCACAAGTCCGTAGAATGGGGCGAGATGCAAAAAAGACATTGTCAGGCTTCGAAGGGAAAATTCAAAAAAAGAATTATTTTAACAATCTATACAAAGAACTAAACTCACTCCAAGAGAAACGCTATGTTAAATTTGCAAATGAGCGCTGGTCAATCAAGGAGTTTTTGGGATATCGACAACTCATCAATGAAGCCAAGCGAGCCGATGCAAATGAGACCTAATTCAAAGTATACAACCATGGTATTTCCATCTCAGTAGGAATGTTCTTACATAAAGACAGAATGACAAAAGTGCGTCTTTACCATTCAAAATCATTGGCTTCACTAAAAGACAAACTAAAATTCACTTCAAGGAAAGAAGGTACGTTCTGAGATTCACACTCCTGTCCTGCAACCCAAGTTTTCGACGCAAATTTTTCCGATGAAAGCTGATGGTGCTAATTGAGACCCCCAGTACATCAGCTATCTCCTGGCTATTCTTTCCCGATCTTACCAGAGTGGAGACTTCTAACTCTTGAGGAGTGAGGCGGAGATTGAGAGAAGAGAGGCGATTCAGAAACGGGGTAATAATATCCTTGAGATTTGTCTCCACAATATCGACAAGGGTCCGAGACCGCCCCTTAAGAAGGTCCCGTAGTTTTTCAACATAGGGCAACACCAGCTCATGGATATTAGCAGCTATCCGCTGTTCCAGCTCTTCAAGGCCTCGCTCCCGGTGTTCCAGCAGAACGTTAAGAGCCACGTTCATCTCTTCCAGCTTTTCACTCTTTCTGCTCAGCTCCTCGGTTTTTTGCTCTATCTCTTCCTGAGCAAGAAAAAGGGGCGTAACATCTTCATGTACCACAAGAACCCAGTGTTCAGATTCGGACAAATAGGGGAGCAGGCGAAGGTTAAACCATTGTCGCCTGGTTGGAGAATGACAGGGATACTGAAGCACATACTCCAGAATTTCACCTGACAATATTTTTTCTATGCCAATGGCAACAAGTTCACCTTCCCTTTCACCATCTGCTGCTGCCATCTCACAGATACCAAGATAATTCACCCCTACGGAATCCACCTGATTTTCAAGTCCATTCTGCAGGGCATACTCCTGCCATGCCCGGTTGGTCTTGACAATAACTCCTCTTTCGTCCAGTACTGCCACATGTGCAGAAAGAGAATTGACAATAATTCCATACATACTGGTATCCATGCTGAGTCTCCTGAAATAGTAGTTTATGCTATCATTAGGCAATCATTTAAACCCCATTGTATTCTACCTTATCACGTCCTAAAGTAAAGACAAGGCAGAAGGAAAGCCTTATAGACACAAAAAAGTAACAATAAACAGGAGTCTATTATGACTAATAATACACAGGGCGGTTTTGGAAATCTGGTATGGATACGGGATAAAGACGGTAGGGAATTTGCCTGTTCAGCAGATGCACTCAAAGGAAATATCAGGGAGAGGGAAGGTCTTTCTGAAGAGGAGCGTGCCAACTGCACAGATGTAAGCACCATCGTTGGGACCGAACGCTGGTAAAAAGTTTCTTAAGACCTGCTCCCTATTCTTCCGGGAGCGGGTTTTAAAACAATATGGAGAACGTTATGAAAAGCTGCAGCCTGGAACAATTTACTGAAAGCCTCTCACCCTGGCTCAATGAGAGTTATATACGCAGTGTTACCTTACGTGATGATGATAAAGTTGTATTTTCATTTATTGACGGGGTAAGTGATGTTTATGAAATTACAGACTGTAACAGGTCTCAGATTAACAATGTGTGCAAGGATTTGCAGGACAAAGGAATCCAAGTCTTAGGAGTTGCTTAACATGTCCTGGAAGCAAAAGAAATACGAAGAGACATTGAATACCCTGGTCAGTTTTTGGGAAGAGAAAGTGATTGCAGACCCTGAAGGTACGCTTATTTTGGTAAACCAGGAACTTTCTAGCCAGGACGTTCGCTTTGGAAATGACTGGACAGGAAGAGGTGCGTTAATGGATACTGTTATTTCAGCCACCATTTCGTCCCTTGAGATTACCCGGGCTTCATGCCTGAACAGATTAAACGATCCACAGAGAAAAAAATAAAGGAATTATTATGAATATTAAAGATTATTTTACAGAAAAAAAGGGAACAGGCATTATCGCCACCAGTGATAAAAACGGCATTGTGAATACAGCCGTTTACTCAAGACCCCACGTGGAAAGCTCAGATGATGTTGCATTTATAATGCGCAGTCAGCTGACCCATAAAAACCTTCAAGAAAATGAGCACGCCAACTATATGTTTATCGAACAGGGACCAGGATATAGTGGAGTACGTCTGTTCCTGACCAAAGTGGAAGAGAGTAATGACAGGGAGCTTATTAACTCGCTGACCAGACGCCATATGGACGATGAGGATGACAGGCTGAAAGGTGAGAAGTTTCTTGTCCGTTTTCGCGTTGACAAAATACTCACCCTTATAGGCGGCAATGAGATAGCCATTGAATAAAAGCCGTCAGCACAATCTGTTATCAATGAGAGGGTAACGTATCTGGAGGGAATACATTATGGAGAAAGGGACACACAGAAGAAAAGCTTCGGCCCTGTACATTTCCCATGGTGGAGGGCCGCTCCCTCTCCTTGGAGAGCCTTCCCACCAGGAGCTGGTTACAGGTCTGAGAAATATTGCGAAAGATCTAGAGAAACCGAAGGCGATCATCGTAGTCAGCGCTCACTGGGAGGAAGATTGCGTAAAGATAAGCAGCGCTCAACAGCCCTCTCTGCTCTATGATTATTCGGGATTTCCTCCCCAAGCCTATAAGATCACCTATCCAGTACAGGGAAATCCTGAACTGGCCAAGAAAGTACACAGTTGTATGCTGGAGGCAGGAGTCCACGCTGAACTCGATGAGAAAAGAGGATTTGACCACGGACTTTTCGTTCCCCTCAAAATCATGTTTCCCCTGGCAGACATTCCGTGTGTACAGCTATCGTTACTCAGTTCCCTGGACCCTTCTGCACATATACAAATTGGCCAAGGCCTTGCCAAGCTTCAGGAAGATAATATTCTTGTGCTGGGTTCCGGTTTTTCCTTTCATAATATGAAGACTTTTTTTCAGCCTTCCACTGCAGAAATTGAGATAAAAAATGAATCCTTTGAGCAATGGCTTGTAGACACCTTCTCAAACCGAGAGATGAATGAAAAGGAACGCGAAGATCGGCTCATACATTGGGAAGATGCCCCTGCGGCCAGATTTTGTCATCCAAGAGAAGAACACCTTCTCCCCCTTCATGTCTGTTATGGTCTCGCCAGCAGTCCTGCCAGTAAGGTGTTTTCCTGGAAGATCATGAACAAACAGGTGAGCGGGTATCTCTGGTAATATTCCAAGCTACGGTGATGCATGAGCGACCATGATATTATTATAGTTGGTGGAGGAATTGGCGGCCTCACCGCAGCCGCCCTCCTCTCCGATGCAGGAAAAAAAGTCCTTTTACTTGAACAGCACAAGGAACTGGGAGGCTGCGCAGCCACCTTTTCCCGTAACGGGTACCGTTTCGATGCTGGGGCAACCGTTGGCTGTGGCTTTCAAAAAGATGGCCCCATGGACTGGCTGGCTGAGAGGCTGAATATCAACTGGCCATTATATCCCCTGTCAACAGCATGGAAATACATTGATGGTAGCGACACCATTTCCCTTGACCCAAAACGCCGGGAAATCCTCCGTCGCTTCCCCAAATCCCAAGCCTTCTGGAAAGAGCAGGCTGATGTGGCAGACCATCTCTGGGGTCTTTCAACATCCATACTTTCCCAGTATCATCTGAATAGGCTGCAACAAGTCACCAGCCTGGCCCGTTCCCTTTCCACAAAATTACTGCATCCAAAAATCATTCGACTCTCACTCATGTCGGTGAGAAGATGGCTTCGTCGGCACCACCTTGAAAATGACATGGAGTTTTGCCGATTTATTGATGCCCAGCTACTCATTTCCTCACAAACCACTTCCCCTTCCGCCAACGCACTCTTTGCTGCCATGGCCCTCGACCTTCCAAGAAAATTTCCCTGCAGTATACAGGGGGGGATGGGCAGTATCGCCAGTATCCTCGCGGAAGCCGTCAAAGAACGCGGCAGCATTATACACTGCGGGGAAAAAGCCTTTTCACTGGAAACAATAAAAGGAAAGGTCACGGGAATAGTCACAGACAAAAATCACTATTCGGCCAAAGAGTTCATAATTAATGGTTCTAGTGCATCCCTTGCCCTACTCCTGAAAAAAAGCATCCCCTCTGACTGGAAAAAAAAGAGTCGCTCCCGGTGGGGGGCTTTTATTCTCCACATGGGCCTGCCCTACGATCTGCTGGCTAGGCTAAACTCCCCTCACCTTCAGATCATCGACAGGCACAGTATAACAGTGGCGGAAGGTAACTCCCTCTTTCTTTCTGCCTCTCATCCACAAGATCTTTTAAGATCCCAGCCAGGCATGGTTGCTGTCAGTCTATCTACCCACACCAATGTGGATCTATGGTGGAAAGCGCACCAGAGGGGAACAGATACCTACGAAGAAATGAAAAGAAGATATACAGAGAAAATGCTGCGTCTTCTGGAGCGACACGTTCCTGGCGTCTCTGCCAATATGGATTCTTGTCTGGCCGGAACGCCCATCACCTATGCCCGCTACACCGGCCGATATCTTGGTCTTGTGGGCGGCTATACCCAGAATGGAATTTTTCCTCCCCGGCAGAATCTGTTTGGTCTAAAAAACTGCTCACTGGTAGGAGACGCAACCTTTCCGGGCCAATCACTTGCTGGGGTGACAGTGGGGGCAGCACTGAAAGCAGATCGGATTTTAGACCGGATATAAAAGTGTTCACATGTCTTCTCTTTTCTACTAGAACAGCGACAAATAATATTTCAGCTATCATTACCCCCTATTTAGTCCACCCTTGAATCAACCTTCTTCGGCACTATAGTATGGAACAGGAACAACGAAAAAAGAAAATGGAATAACTAACACATAGCTGAATAGCGACAAATATCAATATGATCACAGTTGATGGTGCGGACATCATCGTCATGGGATGCGAGAGCCGTACTCTTCTCGAAAGTGCGATGCTCGACTCCATGGGATCCACCGCCACAAAAGTCACGCACCAGGCAACTGTCCCCACCACTCTGGTCAGGATACCTGAAGGGTATCAGGAAGACGGATTTTAAGCGGATGTAAACAGATTTGTCTGAAAGCAATTAGCTTTCCGGCGCAGGCAGAGAAGTCAGGAAACCGTCATGATACCAGAAAAATATACACATTATATTCAAACAATATCCACAAGAATCCCAGAAGAGCGCATATTCACTGACACCCTGCGCTGTCTTGCCTACGGGACCGATGGCGGCTTCTACCGCCTTGAACCCAAAGTGGTAGTTCGTGTAGCCAATGAGGAAGAGATGCAGCTCTGTCTGCGAGAGGCTCACTCCCTGAAACTACCAGTTACCTTTAAGGCGGCGGGAACCTCTCTTTCCGGCCAAGCCATTTCCGATTCCATTCTGCTCATGGCCAATGAAGGCTGGGAAGAATATGAGGTTCTGGAAGAAGGACAAAAAATTAGGTTACAGCCTGGTATTATAGGTTCCAAGGTCAATCGTATTCTTTCTCCCTATGGCCGAAAGTTTGGTCCAGACCCCGCCTCGATCAACTCCGCCATGATAGGTGGAATCATCATCAACAACGCCTCGGGAATGAACTGCGGCACCCATGAAAATGCCTACAAGACCATTGAATCTGCAAGAATTCTTTTTGCTGATGGTACTCTGCTTGATACTGGTGATACAGCCAGCCGGGACAACTTTCGTCGATCACAGCCAGGATTTGTGGAAAGAATTGAAGCAATCCGTGACAGGGTACGGGCGGACAAAGAGTTTGCTGCCCGTATCAGGAAAAAGTATTCCATTAAGAATACCACCGGTTTTTCCATCAACCCTTTTATCGATTACGATGATCCGTTTCAGGTTATTCTCAACCTGATGGTTGGTTCCGAAGGGGCATTGGCCTTTCTCTCTGAAGTAGTCATGCATTCAGTGATCAATCATCCATGTAAGGCAAGCTCCATGGTCTATTTTCCGGACATTGTGACTGCCTGTGAAGCTGTGGTGGCACTCAAGGATGGACCAGTTGATGGAGCGGAATTACTGGACAGACTGGCCTTAAGATCGGTGCAAGACCAGGAAGGTATTCCGGATTTTATCAAAGAGTTTGATGCAACAACCACGGCAGTCCTGCTTGAAACCATGGCAATGGAAGACGACACACTGAGTAAAAACATTACCGCAATCAAAGAAATCCTCACAGGCTTTGCAACTGTTCGTCCTGTTGAGTTTAGCTCTGACCCTGCTGAAAATGCAAAGTTGTGGAATATCCGTAAAGGAGTTTTCCCTGCCGTCGGTGGCATGCGGGAAATAGGAACCACCTGCCTTATTGAAGATGTGGCCTATCATTTGGAGACCCTGCCCCAGGCAACCAGAGAATTACAAGAAATTGTAACCAGACACAGATATAACGATGCCGTTATTTACGGGCATGCTCTGGAGGGCAATTTTCATTTTATCATCAACCAAGACTTCAGTAACCCCAAAGAGGTGGAGCGATACGATGCAATGATGCATGATGTCATTTCCATGACCGTGGATAAGTACGATGGTTCTCTTAAGGCGGAACACGGCACCGGCCGGAATATGGCACCATTTGTTAAAAAAGAGTGGGGTAAGAAAGGATATGATCTGATGTGTGAGGTCAAGGAGCTCTTTGACCCGGCATCTATTCTTAATCCCGGAGTAATCATTAATAATGACCCACAATGCCACTTGAAGAATTTCAAACCACTGCCTCAGTGTGATCCAATAATAGACAAATGCATAGAGTGCGGATTCTGCGAAGTGAATTGCATGTCCAATAATTTCACTCTCACCGCCAGACAACGTATTGTGGTGCAGCGTGAGATTGCACGACTTAGAAAAGACGGCGATAATCCTGAACGCCTGTCCGAGCTTGAAAAGGATTTTGTCTATCTGGGTGAACAGACCTGTGCAGGCGATGGACTCTGTGCTACCTCCTGTCCCGTTTCCATTGATACAGGAAAATATATAAAACAACTGCGTGGCGAAAATTTAAGTCCACGGGCCATTAAAATTGGTGGCTGGGTGGGAGATCATCTGGGCGCAGTCTGCAGCAGTGCATCAATTACCCTCTCTCTGGTTGCTGGTGTTCAAACTCTTATTGGTTCAAAAAACCTTGGTGCAATCAGCAGCTCCGTTCGCTCATTAAGCAGAAACCAAATACCAAAATGGACACCTGCCATGCCTATTGGAGTGGCAGCTCCCGGAAAAGCTGTTATAAATCCACAGGGAAAAAATAAAGTTGTCTACTTTCCTTCCTGCATTGCAAGATCCATGGGGCCGGCAAAGGATGATCCTGTTGACGAATCGATTACCAAAGTAACCATCAAGGTCCTTGAGAAGGCAGGCTATACCATCATCTTTCCAAAGAAGATGAAAAACCTCTGTTGTGGAACCCCGTGGGAATCCAAGGGGCATCATGCAACAGCAGACAAAAAATCCGATGAACTGGAAAAGGAACTGCTGATCGCATCCGAAGACGGAAAATATCCCATACTTTGCGATACTTCCCCCTGTCTCTATCGGATGCACAAGGTGATGGACGCAAAACTCAAACTCTATGAACCTGTTGAGTTTGTACACACGTTCCTGTTGGATAAGCTTCAGTTTACGCAGAAAAAGGCAAGCATTGCCATTCACCCGACCTGTTCAACAAAAAAACTTGGACTCACCGCAAAGATGGAAGAGGTGGCCGCAATATGTGCGGAAAAGGTAGTTTTACCAGCAGATGTCAACTGTTGCGGTTTCGCAGGGGATAAGGGGTTTCACCTGCCGGACCTTAACAGCCATGGTCTGCGCAAAGCACTCCCCATACTTAAAAAAGAAGGTGTTGTCGCCGGATATTCAAACAGCCGCACCTGTGAAATCGGGTGTGCTGCCCAAACCGGCATTCCTTATATGTCGATCATGTATCTTGTGGATGAAACAAGCACCCCCGTGGGCTAAGCACCACCTATATTCTGGAGAAGACAATGACAATCAGAGTTTCATTTTTCGCCACCTGCCTTGGAGATACCGTTTTCCCCGATATAGGGATTCAGTCTGTTCTGCTCCTGGAAAAACTGGGGTGCACGGTCAGCTTTAACCCGAAACAGACCTGCTGTGCCCAGCCACTGGTAAACTCCGGTTTCCACGAGAAGGCCAAAAAGAGTATGCGCACCCTTATGGATGCCCTGCTTGAGGATGACAGTGAGTATGTGGTTGGTCCAAGTGGTTCCTGTGTGCTACAGGTGAAGGAATATCCGGAACTATTCAAGGGTGATCCTCTCTGGGAAGAGAAGGCTGTGACACTGGCTGGAAAGATCTGGGAGATTACTGATTTTTTAGTCAATATCCTTGGAATAACAGATGTTGGGGCACGACTGAAAGGTCGGGCTGCCTATCATCCTTCCTGCCATATGACACGTCTACTCGGTGTAAAAGAACCACCCCTTACACTTCTTGCAAATATTCAGGATTTGGAGCTGGTTCCTTTCAAGGGACAGGAGAAATGCTGCGGATTTGGTGGTGCCTTTGCCGTGAAACTTGGGCCCCTAAGTGGAGCCATGGTCGCTGAAAAAGTGGATAATATCGTGGCTGCAGACCTGGATTATCTTATTGGCGCTGATGCTGGTTGCTTGATGAATATAGCAGGCCGGATCCAGCGCGAGGGTCATGACATCAAAGTTCTGCATATCGTTCAGGCACTGATGGGGGGGGGAGTGAGCTAAATGAGCATTAAAACAAGCAACTTAACGTTAAACGAACGTTTAGAGAAAGAACTTGGCGATAGTTTTATGCGCTCATCCATTGCCAATGCTCAGGATCTGCTGAATCAGAGACGTAGTGATGCCTTTGAAGAATTAGGAAATTATGAGCAATGGCGGGACAATGCTGCTGCCATTCGCGCTCATGTCCTGGAAAATCTGGATTACTATCTGAATCAGTTTGTGGAGAAGGCCACCGAAAAAGGAGCAAAGGTCTATTTTGCTAAAACTGCCCAGGATGCCACTGATCATGCCCTGCAAATTCTGCAAAAGATACAAGCAAAAAAGGCCGTAAAATCAAAATCCATGGTCACCGAGGAGGTTGGCCTCAATGAAGTGCTTGAAGAGGCGGATATTGAGGTGATTGAAACGGATCTGGGTGAATATATCCTGCAGACCGATGACTGTGACAAACCGTCTCATATTGTGGTGCCTGCACTGCATAAAAACAGGGATCGAATTCGCGAAGTCTTTGCCGAAAAAAAAGGCTACCTGGGAGATAATGTTCCAGAAAACATTACCCGTTTTGTTCGGAAAAAGATTCGTAAAGAGTTTTTGACCGCCGATGTTGGTATCACCGGCTGTAATTTTGGAGTTGCCGAAACTGGTACTGTCACTCTGGTCACCAATGAAGGCAATGGCCGCTTTGTCACCACCACTCCCAAAACCCAGGTGGTGTTTATGGGGATGGAGCGTATTGTCCCAACTTTTGCTGAACTCGATATTATTTTCAGCATGCTGGCACGCAGCGCTGTGGGAGCAAAGCTCACTTCTTATCTCAGTTTTATGACTGGCCCCAAAGCTGAGCAGGATAAGGATGGCCCGGAGGATCTGCATATTATCATTGTAGATAATGGTCGTTCCCAGGTACTAAAAAGTGGATTTCAGGATGTGTTACGCTGCATTCGCTGCGGAACCTGCATGCTTGAATGCCCAGCCTACCGGCATATCAGCGGTCATGGCTACGGTACTCTCTATCCCGGCCCATTGGGATTGGCATTGGTTCCGATACTTGCAGGCTATGAAGAGTACAAGGACATAACCAAAATCTGCTCACTCTGTGGTGCCTGTAACGATGTCTGTCCGGTAAAGATCCCTCTCTATGAATCAATCATGGAACACCGCCGTGTTATAGCCGAAGAGAAAAAACTTACAGGAGCCATAGAGCCTATGGTCATGGAGATTTACTCCCATGTTATCGGCAGCCCCACTCTTTACAAGGCTGGAACAAAGCTTGCCCATCTGATTAAATTCCTGCCCAAAGTCGGACCTCTTGGAGAATGGCACAGGGAACGGGAACTACCGGTTCCTTCAAAAAAACGATTCCGAGACTGGTACAAAAAACATGCGCAATAAAGGAGACACTATGACAGAGGGAAAAGAGCAGTTTATTGGACATATATCGAGTTGCCTCGGTAGGACTTCTGTTCCGACAGCGCCGACACCATTACACCTCCCCAATACGGTACACCACGACTTTCTAAAAGGTGCAGACGCGGATGAACTGGAACGAATCTTTATTGCAAATGCAGAGGTTTCAAGTACCACAATTTATAAATGTGAGGCTGAAAACCTTAACAAATCCATTGCCCAGGCGATAAGTGATTTTGGCGGTGGCCAAACGCTCATTGCAGATCACTCCTATTTCAGAGAGCACAATACCAGGGAGGTACTCTCCAGTGATTGCAAAGAGATACGAAAATGGGATCTCAATGAATCTCGGGAAAAAAACATTGCGTATGCCGAGCAGGCATCAATTGGTATTGCAATGGCTGAACTTGCACTCGCTGAGCCAGGAACCGTTCTGCTCTTCAGCCATGGCGGATCCGGCAGGTCCGTTTCACTTCTTCCTGCATACACAATTACCGTTATCCGTAAGCAGGATATTCGCCCCCGTCTCACCCAGGCCATGGCATTTCTAAGCGAACAGATTGCAACAGGACTGCCAAATTCGGTCAATTTTATTTCCGGCGCAAGTTCCACAGCAGATATCGAGCTGGTTCGTGTACAGGGTGTACACGGTCCCTTGGCAACCGCTTATGTCATTGTCAGCTGATAATAGCTCCCGGTGATCGGGAAGATATCATTCTGGCCTCATTCTCACCCCTTGCTCCCAAATGCATCCAAATATTGCAGGCATCCTTCTTATCAAATCCCAATTCAGTATGATGTAGCCATTGATCCAAACGTGGTCAGGACCAAAATGCCTAACAGTAAGGTTGGCGGCCGGGCTACTCTGTTTTTCTTCCCCAATTTAAACACTGGTAATAAGACTTATAAGGCAGTAGAACGTTCTTCAGGAGCTGTTGCCATCGGCCCTGTTTTCCAGGGCTTGAAAAAGCCGGTAAATGATCTGAGCCGGGGCTATCTTGTGACAGATATTGTGAATACTGTTGCCATAACTGCTGTTCAGGCTCAAGCCATAACAGCGCAAAAACATTAGTCAGGTAACAGGTATGAAAATTCTTGTCCTCAACGCAGGAAGTTCTTCTCTTAAGTTTAAGCTTTTTACAGTGGGAAGCCTCAAATTATCAGCCTCCGGCATGATTGAGCAAATAGGTGAACGTACAAGCCATACAGAGCTTACATACTCTGATCAATCAGGAGCACAGCAGCTGCTTACTCACGCCACAACCATCCGAAACCACAGCGAAGCCCTGGAAAGCATGGAACTGCTGTTTAAGGAGACGGGAATCCTTACCAGTCTCAATGAACTTCTTGGAATTGGACACCGTGTTGTTCATGGCGGCGAATTTTTCCACGAACCGGTCATTATTGATAATAGTGGTCTTGCTGCCATAAGAAAACTCATTCCCCTTGCTCCTCTCCATAACCCGGTAAATCTCAAGGGGATTGAAGTAGCAATGGAGCATGCACCCGATGTTCCTATGGTAGCGGTTTTTGATACGGCTTTTCACCAGACTATCCCGGAGTACGCCTTCCTCTATGCGTTGCCCTACGATCTCTATGAGAAACAAAAAGTACGTCGTTACGGATTTCATGGAACCTCTCACCAGTATGTTGGAAAAAAAGCAGCTGAGTTTCTTGGAGAGCCCTTTGAAACACTAAAGATAATCAGTTTGCATCTGGGCAATGGAGCCAGCGCCACAGCCATTCATCATGGACAGTCCATTGACACCTCCATGGGTATGACCCCTCTTGAGGGACTGGTTATGGGAACCCGCAGTGGAGATCTTGATCCCGCCATTCTATTTTATCTGGCCCGGGAAACAGGTATGAATATTCAGGAACTTGATGATCTTCTAAATAAACGAAGTGGACTGAAGGGTATCTGCGACTCCAATGATATGCGGGCCATCAGCGACCTTTCCGCAGCAGGAGTTACCAGGGCAACCCTGGCTCTGAAGATCTTCTGCTATCGCCTGAAAAAATATATCGGTTCTTATCTTGCCGTGCTAGGTGGAGCAGACTGCATTGTTTTCACGGGTGGAATCGGCGAAAATGCTGCAGTGGTTCGAGAATTGAGCTGTCAAGGGCTCGATGACTTAGGTATCAGTTTGGATACGGAAAAAAATAGCAAACGCTCCAAGGATATTTTTGAGATCCATAAGGATAGCAGCAGGACAAAAATCCTAGTTATACCCACCAATGAGGAGTTTGAGATCGCTGTTCAGACCAAGAAACTGATCACTGGAGAGCAAGTAACTGGAGGGCATACCCATGCTGCAATCTAGGAATGTATTCTATCTCTCTGGAAGTACCGGGATCCTGGCAAAAGATCTGGGTAAGGCGCTGCTTTGTCAATTCCCTAATGTTTCTTTCAAAGAAGAACTGATTCCATTTATCCATACGGAAATAGAAGCACAAAGGGCTGTTGAAAGGATACGTAGCCACTCAGAAGGCCATAAGATCCCCCTTGTCCTTTCTACCCTCCTCTCCAAGGAACTGAATGGGATTCTTAATATTCCTGATGTGGAATTTATTAATATCTTCGATCAGTTTCTGGGAAGGATTGAAACTGTTCTTGAGGAGAAGGCGATCTGGAAGACGGGTGCTTCACGGTACACGAATTCACAAAGAATGACTAGAAGAGTGGAGGCGATCGATTACTGCATTGATCACGATGACGGGACAGGTACAAAAGACTATGATGATGCCGAAGTAATTCTTCTTGGGGTATCACGTTCCGGAAAAACTCCGGTTTCTGTCTACCTTGCAACTCAAATGGGAATCAAAGTAGCCAATTACCCCCTTGTTCTTGATGATTGCGACTCATTTCGACTTCCTTCCTACATCATCAAAAACAAAAAACGACTTGTGGGGCTGTCAAGTAATCCACAGCTCCTTCATCAGTACCGGGAGCAGCGATATGCAGGTTCTAATTATGCGAAGATTTCAACCTGTCGTAGCGAAATAAATAATGTAAACACGCTTTACCTGAGCCATGAGATTCCCATTGTCATGAGTGATGGGAAATCTATTGAGGAAATTGCAACCCAGGTCATGCACGAGCTGAACCTGGATAAACAAGTAACCTTTTAGGGCTCGATTTGCATAGCTTGTATATTCTGTGGTTGAATGAAAGATGTTAAAAGATTAACCACTTATCCGTCATTCATTACGATTATCCCTGACCAGAGGAAAAGCCTAAAACCTTATCATATTTTAAGCAAATAGCATATTTCCAACAGTGTCTTTAAAAAATTTCATAGACATGATAACACTTGAAATTGACCTGTAGAAAAACGAGTTCAGGAAGTTTTTGGAAATAGTGTGAGCTCAATAGTTGCGAAACCGGCTAAAGCTGGTGTTGCTGGGCGTGCAGTCGGCTGCTGTTTAGTCTTCTGATTTTTATCAGAAGCTGACAATCCATCGTTGCATCTCTGCGAAAAGATACTATTATTTGATGGCGTCGCAAAAACTCTTCATATGCTTCGTATCTGAAGTTTTTTACCTATCCATCTTAGATTTTAGGTTTTTACGAGTTTAGCATTATTTAGCAAACCCAAGCAGTACACACCTTCCTTATCCTGCTAATCAACTTGGGCTGTTACATAGAGAGAGGGTAAACACAATATGACATCCAATCCTGCACATCGGGCCAAACTACTCCACTTACTTGAGCAACTGTCCCACAAGTATCTTCAGGGCAAAAACCGCGCCCTCAAAATGGCCATCATTGCCCTCCTCTCCGAGGGACACCTTCTCCTCGAAGACATACCTGGACTTGGTAAAACGACCCTGGCACTTGTCCTGGCCAAGGCTCTTGGCCTCTCATTTGGCCGTATTCAATGTACCAGTGATCTCCTTCCCTCCGACATCACCGGTCTTTCCATATTTGATCGGGAAAAAAGCCATTTTCGATTTATAGAAGGCCCCATATTCAGCCACATTCTCCTGGCCGATGAGATCAACCGGGCCATGCCAAAAACCCAGAGTGCCATGCTCGAAGCCATGGAGGAGGGAAAAGTAACCATTGAAGGAAAGACTTACCCTCTACCGACCCCTTTTATGGTCATAGCCACTCAAAATCCCGTGGAACAGATCGGCACCTATCCACTGCCGGAATCACAGATGGATCGTTTTCTGATCACTACGGGAATCGGCTATCCCCCGGAAGAGCTTGAAAAATCCATTATTCTCCACGGAGGTATCCGCAGGAAAATGATGGAAATAGAACCCATGGTCAGCCTTGAAGATATTGAAGAGGCACGTCATGCTGTGGCCGCCATCCACCTCTCTGAAAAACTGGTGGATTATATCTTCAAAATTTGTCAGGCAAGCCGCGAGCACCCGTTTACCCTCTCGGGAATCTCAACCCGCGGGGCGATCAATATGGCCTCCGCTGCCCGATCTGTTGCCTATCTGGAAAAACGGGATTATGTCATCCCCGAAGATGTGAAATACATTGCAACTCCAGTTGGTGCCCATCGTCTAATCATGCGCCAGGAGCATGAATCCCTGAACAAGCAGGAGGTTTTACAATCAATTCTGCAAAGCGTTCCCGTTCCCATCGTCTAAAACTGACCCGGGCGGGCACTCTCTATATCACGATTACCCTCGTACTTGGATTTGGTGCAGTGAACACCGGCAATAACCTGCTCTACCTGATGGTTTCAGCGTTACTTGGTTTTATGTCTATTTCCGGAATTCTTGGAAATCAAAACCTCAAAAACCTCCGTATTCTGCTTGAACCTCCCGAAGAAATCTACGACGGGGTGGAAACCCTGCTGACCATTCACATTCAGAATAACAGGCGTCTGCTACCCAGCATTCTCCTTGAAATCCTGTTCCAGGAACAATGCAGTGATACCGTGTATCTGCTAGCAAAGGGAGACACGACAAAGGTGAACATTCCGGTTACCTTCTACGGACGTGGCGATCATTCACAGCATAAACTCAGCATCTCTTCCAACTTTCCAATCAATTTTTTTATTCGCTCCCAAACGATCACGCTGGAGCACACCATTGTCGTTTTCCCAAAACCATTCCCCTGCCGCTCTGCTCTTTCCTTATTTTCTGAAAAAAGTGGCCTAAAGAACGAATCCGCACAAAAAGGCTACGAAGGAGACATCAACTGCATTGTGGATTATCAGAGTGGAGAACCCTTAAAGATGGTGCACTGGAAACTTTCTGCACGCCACGATTCACTCAAAATCAAGAAGCTCTCTTCAACTGGCGCTGAACCGGTTGAGATCGACCCCAATAGTCTCCCAGGGCCAAGTCTTGAGGCCAGACTCTGCTGTGCATCATTTCTTATTAACGAATTCACCCGATCCAGTCGGCCCGTAGGACTAAAACTTGGAGAAACCGTCTATCCCGCTGCGACTGGACGTCCCCACAAATACACACTTCTTACAGCACTGGCCCATTATGGTAACGATACAAAAACCCCTTAATCTTATTACCTACTCAGTCACGATTATTGGTGCCGGGCCTCTCTGGATATGGCTCAACCTTCCTGCCAGGATTTTTCTACCCGTTGCCCTTGCAATCGGATTCACTTCTGATTTAAAAAACAGTTACACGCTTCGTGGTCATTCAAGTACCTTGCTTTCCCTTGCTTTTTTCCTCTTTTATGCAAGTCAGCTCAATCTTGAAAATATCGTGCAACCTTTTGTCAACCTGGTCGTCCTTCTCCTCTGTGTTCGCCTTATCACAGAAAAAAGTAGTCGGAATTATCTGCAGATTTTTGTTTTATCTCTTTTTGCACTTGCCAGTGCCTCCATGTTCAGTTTTAGCATATTCTTTTTCCCGGCCCTTATTTTTCTAGTCTTTGGAATAACAATAGGGCTGGTACTCCTCACCTTTTACACCAAAGACCCTGGCTTGCGACTCCCCATCTCAGATTTCATTGCCATAGTAAAAACAGCCACCATCCTTCCGGTGGTTTCTTTATTGCTGATGCTTCTCTTTTTTGTCATCTTGCCCCGTACCGAGCACCCGCTCTGGCACTTCATAAGTCCCACTGTTTCTGCAACAGCAGGCTTCAGTGATAAAGTGCAACCAGGCAGTATCTCCAGCCTGGCTGCACTCAAAACATTGGCTTTCCGTGCCCAATGTCCCATACTACCGCGAGAGACGCTGTACTGGCGGGGGACTGTCCTTAACACCATTGACTCGACAACCTGGAGTCGCACCGATCTTCCCCAGGAAAAAGTCATCGTCACCGGAGGAGAAACAGTACAATGCACTCTCTATCTTCCAACGAAAGACAATACGTTTCTGTTCGGGCTTGATCTCCCCTTCTCTCTTTCCGGAATTCCCCATCGTAAAAGCGGTGACCAGGTATTTCTTGCAAAAAGAGCTCTGAACAAAAACGCCAAGATAGAAGTCACATCCCGTATCGGCGGAACATTGCAAATGTTGGATACTATTGATGAATCATTCTACCTTAAAGTTCCACCTCTGCTTTCTCCACGTCTTCTCGAGACGGCGAAAACAATTCGGAAAGAAGGAGGTTCAGCAAAAGAACGGATTGAGCTGCTCAAACAATTTTTTCTGCAACAAAATCTAACCTACGCCAATACCGACCTTCCCGGCTCTGAGAGTCCGATGGAAGAATTTCTCTTCATAAAGAAACGTGGCTATTGTGAATTTTTTGCCTCCTCTTTTGCTCTTCTCCTGCGCATGGCCGATGTCCCGGCTCGACTGGTTGGAGGCTACTTGGGAGGAAATTACAACAATTTGGGGGACTACTATCAGGTAACAGAAGATATGGCCCACGTCTGGGTGGAGGCATTGGTTGATTCAAAGTGGACTCGTATTGACCCCACACGGCTTGCCCAAAATCATGCCGAATCCACTTTGAACCAAAGACAATCAGAACTTTCATTGCTGCGAAAAGCCTTTGATAGCATCGACTATTTCTGGACCCAGGCTGTTATTACCTACGACTTTCAGAAGCAATTCCAGCTAGTGCGAAACACCGGAAAAAATCTCCGTTCATTTCGAAAAAACTGGAAAATAACCTGGCAGGATTTCTATCCTCTACTCTGGATCACTTTGGGAATATTCGTCATATGGCAGGGAGTTCGATGGAAAACAAGTAGCAAGGAAGAACGGCTTTTAAAACACTACTACAGTGCCATTCGTAAAAAATACAAGGGACAATCCATTCCCGAAAATGTTGGCCTTCATGAGCTAGCAATTCAGCTGGAAGATCCACTATGCCATGAGTTCGCCACAATTTTTGGTTCTGCACTCTACTCAGAACACAAACTCACCCAGGAGGAATATATGAAACTTTTGAATCTGATCTATCACCTTAAAAAGAGAACGACAAAGACCACTCCCTGAATTACTTGGTAACTTATCACATGGAACAGACAAACGATGCCTCCTCCAATAGTACTTCACATATCCCCGCCCCTACAAATGATAGTCTTGGCTACCATTGAACCCCTCTTTTACACCCATTGACTCCTACTATCAGTTGCTTACAGTATAGGCATGATGATTGGTTCTTTAATTGAATTATAGAAACCAGCAATTCATTAAACTATTTACTTATTAAGCAGTATTAAAAAACAGGTAAAGGAGAACATCATGGCTGACAAATTACAGGGTGGATTTGGAAATCTGGTATGGGTAAGTGACAAAGACGGCAAACAATACGCTTGTAACGTTGAGGCTCTAAAAGGTAACATTAGAACAAAAGAAGAACTGAGTGAAGAGGAGAAGGCAAGCTGTACAGATGTAAGCACCATCGTCGGTACTGAACGCTGGTAATCTTCTGAAACTCTACAGAAAAAGATTGAAGCACGACCAAAGGGGTCAGGAAAACAATTCTTGACCCCTTTATTTTTTCTCTTCTGTAGGAGGGTAAATAAACAATCATGACAATGAAGAGGCAGTTTTATGGATAATCTTCAACAGTTACAGATTATTTCTGACAGCGGCCTTTTGATCTTGATATGGCTTGTTCAGATTATCATTTATCCTTCTTTTCAATATATTGAAGAAGAACATTTTATAGAGTGGCATAGACGATACACTGCCATGATCGGAATTGTTGTCACCCCGCTTATGCTTTTGCAGATAGGCGTGGAGGGAGTATTTTTTCTACAGCAGGATTTAAGATGGCAGCGAGTTGTATTCATTACGACGGTTTGGCTTTCGACTTTTTTATTTTCTGTTCCCTGTCACAGTCAGCTGCATCGATCAGGAAAAAACATCACTATAATTAAACGTCTGGTTTTAACAAACTGGCTACGAACCTTCTGCTGGAGCATATTGTTTCTTGATACGCTTACTCTCTCGGAGAACATATATATTTTTAATGAAGGGGTACACTGATATGAACACCGAATCTTCCCGCCGGGAAAGCAGTGTCTTTGATAAAATTGTTATAAAACAACTCGGTGCAAACGCCGTTAATGACGAACAACGAGTGAGTAATATAAACCTCAAAGAGCACTTTCTCGTTATCAGAGAGCACTTTCTCGTTATCAGAGAGCACTTTCTCATTACACTCTACGTCTGGAGTAGGTTCCGCACTATCAGAGAGGAGCCGCAGATGGGTGATCTTGTCGATTTTCATGCCAGTCATAAGCTCCTCTTTCTTGCTTATAACCAAAGCCATTTTCGCACATGCGGCAGAATAACGGCAAACCATGAAAAATTGCCAGTAGAAACAGTATTTCAGCTCTATGAAGAAGAACTCACTACAATTCTGGCTAAACCTTTTCGCCGGCAGTCAATGGTCAACACCCTCCAACATGCTTACGGCTGGATATCCAAATCCCTGTCAGATCCTGAAAGACAGTATATCTTGAACACCATAGAAGAGTATCGTGATGAAAGAATACCTATCCAGGCTGTCACCAAGCTTATAGAAGCACATGCTATTCGTTTTCAACAGGACTATCTGCTCAGCCAGATCTTGCTTCGCTCTTTTCCACTGGAGCTCACCGATCTCTCTGACAACGGCAAAGGGAGAATTATACAATGAGTTCGGCACCCCTTTTAAAAAAGAAGGTACAGCCTGAAATCAGACTGCTAACCCTGAGCACCTGTTTTTTCTGCAGCACTTTAAAGAGACAACTTAAAGAAGCTGGCTTTCAGTACAGTTATACTGATCTTGATCTGCTGCCGGAACCCGATCGGGAGCAGCAAATGGCTGAACTCCGTCATTTCAATCCGGAAGAGAGCTTTCCCATTGTGATAATTGATAATGTTGCCATTGTCGGTTACCAGGAAGTACGTATAAAAAAGGAGCTTGGCCTTATATGAAAGACACCACCCAGCTGTACGAGACCCTGCGCAACATCCAGGAAACAAAGGGGTATTTTTTTAACCAGAACACCGAACAGGTGCAGGCCCTGCTTCAAGGGCTAATCACAAACCGGGAACGATACGGTTACATGTCCTGCCCCTGCCGTCTGGCCTCAGAAGAGCGTGAAAAGGACAGGGATATTATCTGCCCCTGTGCCTACCGCAAGGAAGATGTAGCCCAATATGGATCCTGCTACTGTGGACTCTATGTGAGCAGTGACTGGAGTGAAGAGAAAATTCAGCATACTCATGTTCCGGAAAGGCGTCCTCCTCTAGCAAAACGTTAAAAAGCTGGCTGTACCGCTAATGACTCTTTCATATTACAAAGGAGTGAATGATGACATCAAAAGTTTCTCCCCCGATAGATATTTTTTTTGACGGTTCCTGTTCTGTCTGCGCCACTGAAATCAGACACTACAAGAGCAAAGACAGCCATAACGCTCTCCATCTTGTGGATATCAGTAAAGAGAACTTTGACCCCTCATTGTATAATAAAACCCTGGCTGATTTCATGGCCCAAATGCATGTATGCGACCAAAATGGCAATTTGTTTTTGGGGATTGCGGCTTTTTGGGCAATCTGGCAGGTACTCCCCGGAAAAATATACCATTTTTTCGCCTTCTTTCTCATGCTACCCGGTATTCATTTTTTTGCTGAAAAGGCATATGGTCTCTTTGCCAGATATAGAAAAACGCTATTCCCGTCAAAGCACAACTGTCAGAATGGCCAGTGTGATCTCAAAACAGGCAGGAACTAATATAAGGGGAGATTTTCAATTTTGAAAAGTTTATCTCATTCCGTTGACCCGGGGCGCAGCCGATTGCTGAAACAGGGAAAAATGGGAAATGGACCTGTGCTGTATTGGATGAGTAGGGACCAGCGCGCTCATAACAATTGGGCACTGCTCTATGCTCAGGATCGGGCACTGGCACTTGAACGGCCCCTGGTTGTGATATTCTCCATTGACCTGGAATATCCATCTGGCAACCTGCGAAGTTTTGGATTTTTGCTTCGCGGGTTACAGGAAATGCAGATAATACTAGATAAACATCGCATCCCTTTTTATCTGCTCCAGGGAGAGCCAAAACGGAAGATCATCTCTTTTTTAGAGGAAAAAGATCCAGCCCTTGTGGTTACCGACTTTGATCCGCTTCGTATAAAACAGCAGTGGAAAAGCACTCTTCTCGATCAGAGCAGATGGTCGGTCTGGGAAGTTGATACCCATAATATTGTACCCTGCTGGCTGGCTTCTGAAAAAAGGGAATATGCGGCCTATACCATCAGAAAGAAAATACAACGTCAGCTTCCCCGTTTCCTCACTCCCTTCCCAAAACTTCTGACGCACCCGGTCTCCCCTTCGGACAACACTCCTCCTCCAATGGACAGTGATGCTCTCCTGTCGTTGGTCAAAAATCGACAAGTCAACGAAGTCCGCTGGTTGCAACCAGGTGAAGAACAAGGTATGCGCACTTTCAAGGAGTTTTTGAATGGCCGGCTCCGCTCCTATCCAACGGACCGGAACACCCCCTGTACAAATGGACAATCGAACCTCTCCCCCTATTTCCACTTTGGTCATATCGCACCGCAGCAGGTGGCATTAGAAGTTGAACATTCCACCCTCCCACGGAAAGCAAAAGATGTCTACCTGGAAGAGCTGATTATCCGCCGGGAACTCTCCGACAACTTTTGTTACTATGCGTCCGATTACGACAAGATAAGCTGTTTTCCCCAGTGGGCACTAAAATCCCTCGATGCCCATCGCCTGGACCCACGACCTCACAAAGCGAATCTGCATATTCTTGAAAATGCAGCAAGTGACGATCCTCTCTGGAACGGTTGTCAGCGCGATCTGGCAGATAATGGAAAACTACACGGATACCTTCGAATGTACTGGGCAAAAAAGATTCTTGAATGGAGTGACTCACCGGAGGAAGCTTTGGCCAATGCCATCATACTGAATGACACCTATTCCCTTGACGGGCGTGACCCCAACGGCTATGCAGGTATCGCATGGTCCATTGGCGGTGTGCACGATCGAGCCTGGGCAGAACGCCCCATTTTCGGTAAAATCCGTTACATGAACCTAAACGGCTGCAAACGTAAATTCAATGTCCAACAATATATTGAAAATATTCCTATTCCATAACAACTCAACGGAAAATGGTGTCCGTATCTCCTGCGAATCCGGTTCATGTTTACCGTCTCCCTCTTACACTTTCAGGCACACTCTTTTATGAAAAAACGAGCCCTTTAACCTCTCGACATTGAAGAACAATAAATAGTCAGAAATGTTTTTTGCAAAATAATAGGCCAAGCTTACTAGACAACCGGTCTAATACGCATTGCAGTTTGTCCCATGAAGAAAGATACCAACGAAACGCGTAAGCACATTTTAGATACCGGCTTGGTCATACAGTATTCAAATTCAGTGGTATAGAACCCAACCCCACTTACGAAACACTGATGAAAGCAGTGGAGATGGTACATACCAATTCCATAGATTTTCTTTTGGCTGTTGGTGGCGGTTCGGTCATTGATGGAACAAAGTTTATTGCTGCAGCTGCACTGTTTGAAGGAGATCCCTGGGACATCCTGGTGCAACACGGGGCGGGAGTCAAAAAGGCATTACCTTTTGGTTCGGTATTGATATTGCCAGCTACAGGGTCGGAGATGAATTGCGGCTCCGTCGTGACACGTAAATCATTGCAGGCAAAACTAGCCTTCCTGAGTCCGTTTGTATTTTAACTCTTTTCCGTACTGGATCCTGAAAAAACCTATACGCTCCCCTTGCGACAAATCAGCAATGGCGTGGTGGATGTTTATGTTCACGTTATCGAGCAATATCTCACGTACCCTGTGAATGGAAAAGTCCAGGATCGGTTTACTGAAGGGTTGCTGCTGACATTGATTGAAGAAGGGCCAAAAGCACTTAAAAATCCAAAAGATTACGAAGTGCGATCCAATTTGATGTGGGTTGCAACTCTGGCTCTAAATGGACTGATCAGTGCTGGAGTACCACAAGACTGGGCCACCCACATGATTGGCCACGAATTAACCGCCGTGCACGGCCTGGACCACGCCCAGAAGTGGTTCCCTTTGTTTGAACAGTATCTTCTGTTTTTAAGTGGATTCTCTGCTGTTTTTTATACTGCCATTTCAATCATTGGCAGCATTCCAACATAAGCCTCTTCAGGGGTTTTTCTGCCCAA
>Ga0307987_1000473_pt1 | contig 24213 bp, 16 predicted proteins | sample EllFjometagen181_FD_203157 | JGI IMG/M metagenome (GOLD analysis project Ga0307987, IMG submission 203157) | Marine microbial communities from Ellis Fjord, Antarctic Ocean - #181 | ecosystem: Environmental > Aquatic > Marine > Unclassified | place: Southern Ocean | collected 2014-10-08 | reverse complement strand
CATTTGGGCTTAGGCTGGACGTCACGGTAAAGCCCTCTTCCCCAATATTGTCAATCATCCTAACGTATTGGTCCATTACCTGCCAAGGTCTAGGCTGCTTATCACTAAGTGCGCGAGATATTACAGTGGCGGCATTAGCCGTTTTGTCTGGTAAAAGCTCGTATAGTCCCAGCGTTCCCCTTGCGGCTTTAAGCTCCGCAGCGGTAGATTGTTGGGCGGCTTCAAGCAGTGTAGCGGCTTTAGTCACGTCATTCAAATCGCTTTTTAGCGCCGGGAAAAGGTCCAATAACCGCTCATTATTGGCGTTGTTACGCCAGTTTGAAAGGGCGCCTACGTTAAGCGTTCCGTCAGGGTTAAGGGTGTTTGCTCTTACTGTGCGGACAAGTGTCTCTTCCGCGGAGCGCAACTGAGTCGAGCCATTCATGGCATCAGTAATACGCGTATTTAAGTTAGGGACGGTCAGAATAGCCTCTTTGTTTCGGCCATACCATGCCCGCATTAAGCGCATATCCAAAATTCCAGTGCTGGGGTCAATACTTTGGTTGAAGTCTTCTAATAGCTCTTTACCCGTCGCTTTTACGGCGGCAGAAAGACCCGCTACTTCGCCCGTCGACTCTAAGGTATCCGAGATAAGGAGGTTAGTTAAAGATTGTGTGACCTCAAACTGGGCAATGCCATCGAGCTGCTGCGCCCGCATAAACGCGGCATCGCCTCTCATAAGGGTGTTAGCTAACGTCGCAATAGGTATTTTTGGTGCGCCATTGCGCTTGGTGCCTAAGATTTCTCCGCCATAAGCGCGAGTAAATACGTCATTAAAGGCTCTTGAGTAGCTTCGAGCCGTGTCATACGCCTGACTTATGCCGACGCCCATACTGTTTAAGTCGGCCATCATCGCATCGGCCATTTCATTGGCAATACGCGCTTCTTCGTTGTATCCAGCGGCACTTAACCTACGGCCCATGGCCAAGGCACGACCACGAGACCGAACTAATTCATTCGCCTGTAAGCCGACTATTTCACCGGTTTCCGTGGCAGCATCTGCCGCTTGTCCCGCAAAGGCTTTTGCTTGGTTTTCCTGTGCAGCAATAAGGTTTGCTTGTGCCTCAAATGCCGAGGCCAACTGCTTCTGCTCTTTTGTCACAGGTAAGGATTTAGGTGATGAACCGAAGCCACTCCAGTCCACTTCGGGCTCAAGGGCCTCTTTAGCTTGTTTGCGGAGCTGCTCCATCATCGCTTGAGGGGAAGCATCTTCATACCGGAGCTGGGAAAGTGTCTCATCCACAAAGTTGGCGTTTTCTGTGCCAGCTATTTTATTGAGGGCCTTATCAAGGACTTTTTGCTCGGCAAGCGCCGGTAAAAGTTGGGCAGTAGGCGCCTCTGTCGGTGCCAGCCCCAGTTCCTCTGTCTTACGCAGAACAAACTGCTGTAAGAAGGTCAGGTCGTCACTCTTCAGAATAGCGGCTTTTATCTCAGGTGTTTCGTTGCCTAAAAGCTCTGCCCATTTAGTAATAAAGTTTGGAGTAGATGTCGTTACACCCTGTTCGTTTATAAACGAGGTGACTACCACATCTTGTGGAATACGCTTCCACAGTAATTCTTCGGCGTTTCGGCCATTTTTATACTGGCCTTCGAGCAACGTGAATATGGCGTCTGCCGCGGCAATATCAACATTCTCACCGTCTGGACGAACCTGACGCATGGATTTCTGCATATTACTGAAAGCGGCCGCTAGTTTTGAATCTAAAACGCCTTCAAACAAACCTGTTTGGACTAGAGCTGCATCGCCTAGAGCTGTCTCGGAACCGTCGGCATACATCGCCAATAACGCACGGCGTAACGCGCTAACAGCATCCGTCATTGTGGCTTTTGAACCCTGTTGGGCTCCACCGGGAGCGGCGTCCATAAACTGGTGCTGTAGTGCCAATAAAGTAACACTGGCAGCCTTTGTGGCTGCGTCCAGTTCTATCTCAACACCGTCTTCGTCAACGAGCCACCTGTTAAAGGAGGGGTCATTCAATACTTTTAAAATCTCATCGGGGTCTTCAGCATTCTTCTCAAGCTGCTCTATGATAAAGTTGCCCGCTGTTTTTAACTCATCTTCGCTCAGTCCATATTGGAGCTGTAGGTCGGTTTGCGTCGATTTACCACGAACCTTATTAAATAGGTTGTAGAGTCCTTTTCCGCTCCACTTTAGTACGGCAGGCATGGTGTTAACCGCGACATCCGTCGCTACTCCCATGCCTACGCCACCCGCCATCTCAAAACCAAACCTGACCCACGGGTTACCGGGAGAATTCGCTTCGGCTAGACCCGCTGCGCCAACCGTGCCGCCGTAGGCGCCTACTTCTACCAGAGCGGTACCGTATGGATTAACGGCTGCCCTAGTTGCTAACTTCTCCGTCATAGACTCTATGCCGCCTACGAATCGGGCGGACAGTGGGGCACGGGCATTATTTAGCATGGGGCCCATGAAGTTTTTAAGGTTGTGCAGAACTATCTGACCGCCAAGGTTGGCGCCACCCTTTGGAATTGCCCAAGGAGTAACGACATAACCCAGCATGTGGGAAGCTGTTTTACCCATTTCATATTCGGGGTTTCCCGGAATCATGATAGGTTCGGGGTCCATAAAAGCGTCCGTAACGGCATCGCCACCCGCCTTACCGGCTATGGCCGCTGCAAGTCCTGTAATGATCGGAGTGCCCACTCGAATTGCCGCGGTCCACGGTGTTATTGGGGGTATACCCGCCACAAGTGCGTTACCTGCATACATCCCGGCATAGAAACCACCCGCGGATACAGCATCACCCAATATTTCCCGTTGGAAACCTTCGATGGCCGTCCCATTGGCGACAACAGGCGCACCCTTGTCGTCTATGGCAAATATTTCTATGATCTGTTCGTCGGTGAGACCGCCGTCAATGCCCAATTCTTGCAAAATAGGTGCAGTACCCAGACGTAGCGTGTTGTAGTCCATCTTTCCCTTGTAGTAAGGGTCGTAAACGAGGGTTTCTACTAAGCTGGAGGCGAATCCCTGCGCTGCCGAGTCAAAGCCCGAAGCAGGGTCTTTAGCGGCCACATCCATAGTTTCCCAGATGTCCATAAACTCTTGCGGGCTAAAGCTCATCTGAAAAGGGCTACTTTGGCTTACTGCCGCAGGGGCGGCCGGTTGTGCGGCCTGAACTATCGGCTGACTTACTGCCGCTGGCGCTACCGCCGGATTTACCACGGGCGTCGCAGCCGGTGGGGTTAGTTGGGCGGGGAGAGCAGCGCCTACAGGATAAGCTTGGGCCATTTTAGTTTACTCCGGGTAACTTATTTCTCATTAGGTTCAATGCGCCTGTAACACTTTGTGGTGACGCCATCTTGGTGGCTTGCGTCAATGTCGGTCCGAGAAGCTCTTTCAATCGAGCAATTTCTTGCAGTTTCACGGATACCGTAGCCAAAACAGCCGCCTCTTGAGGCGTATCGGAAGCTCTAACGCTATACAAACGGGCTTCCTCAGCGTTCAGCGCGGCTACTAAGAGTGTTAGCTTGTTAGCTTCTGAAGCAGAGTTACGCAGCCATGCTTCCTCGCTAGGGAACAAGCCCTCTGTTGCCGCTAGGTCTGCGACCGCGAATCTAGGTGATGCTGCCAAAGCAGAACGACCCATTATACGAATCATCTTAACATACTGTCTGCCTTGCTCAGTATCCTTAAACAGCTCAGAGAAGGTCTCAGGTGCTAACGCACCACCGATGAGTGCGTTAATTCCCGCGTTAAGCGCAGACCACGGTCCAGTACCATTGCGAACTTCCTGTAGCATGTCCACCACAAGGGTCTTGTCGCCGGGGCTAACTGCCGAACCGTCTGGGTTTTCTAGACCGGAAACGTATCCAGCATCGTTCTCCCTTAGCCAATCTTTGGCAGAGGAGCGCACTATCTCTTTGCGGTATACATCGTTAGCAATAACGTTACTAAGCTCAAACGCATTGGCAGGTAGCTGTCTAGGAAGACCGTCAGACCCGATATACGTTTTACCACCGTCAAAGGACATGCGAACAGACGATCCGCCGCCTGCAGTAGAGTTAGGTAGCAAGAATGTTTTAGCAACATTGCTCTCAGAACTGATTTTCTGCATGGTGGCTGATCCGGGATTGGCCTTGTTAAGGTCATTAACCTTCTTGAGGGCTAATTGTCCGGACGGCGTTTTAAGATCGATGATGGTTGGTGTCATCACGCCTTTTTCATCAGGCATGTTCACCCTGAACAATTCAGGGTCTTGTAGGATGGCAGTGCTGTAAATACTGACAGGAGGAGAAGTCGAATCATTCTTGTCATAGCGCATGATGTCAATCTTGCCGCCAGTGTTGACTGTCTTGAAGCCGTACTCCGTCTCAATTCCCCACAACCTGTTTTTACTAAGAACAGGAAGAGAGGTGAATTGCGCTTGACTCATGCCAAACTTGTCGAAGTAATCCATATCTGAAAGTCCGGTGCCTTGTAAGAAGGCCTTTATTTCAGGAGTCTGGGCTTCAAACTGCTTTTTAGTCATCTTGTATGCGGTCATGTAGTCTTTATCACTTAAAGGTGCTACATAAGCGGTATACGAATCAGCTGGAATGGAGGAAAGTTGTGTCTGCGTTAAGTTTGGAGAAGCGCCCGCGCTAAACTTATGGCCGTTAATGTCAATGTCCATTGTTAGCGTAACTTGGCTCCTAGCCATCGAATCTTGTGGTACATCGCCCGTAAGCCTGCCCCCAAATCCCTTCTCACTGACAGGTTTAGTTAGTAAGGCAAATCGGGCCGTCCCGGGTGTAGCGGTGACTACTGATCCATCACTTAGCTTTAAGTTAGTGGGTGATTTTTCTGTTCCGGCAGCAGATATGCCACCTCGACCGCCGTCAGCGATAGCTTTAATCGCGTTAAGATGGCCCGGCGAATTCTCAGAGAAGTCCTGCTTCGATCCGTCTGGGAAGGAGATTGTTGTAAATTTAACGGCTTGACTTGATGGTGCCGCCACTTCTACAAACTGTACCTGACCGAACTGGGTCTTTAAAGCGGCTACTTCGTCGGGACTCAATAATTGGTTACTTGCTACTACCTTCTCACCGTCTTTCATATAACTGACGTTGTACGTTTTAGAGAGCAGAGCATCTTTGCTTGGCTCGGACACGCTTACGTTTGCATAACCCGATGAGTTAAGTGTGGCAAGTTGGCCCACCGATAAGGGCTGCGTCACGTTGTGTATCGTGCCGTCGGCTAGTTCAATACTTATGTCGAGAGGGTTTCCGCTACTCAACATCTTCGAGTTTGCCAGAGATGAAGCAGCCTCTTGGTCCGTTGTAACCTCGTCCGCCCTAAGTTTTGCCGCGGCCGTGGCAGCGTTTTCTGCAGAGTATATTCCCTGTGCCGAGGTCAACGCGGCAAGGTCATACTGCTTCTCTTCTTTGCTTTGGGCTTGCTTAAACTTGTTTAATTCACCCGCACGGGCGCCTATGCTGCCCAATACAGGGGAGAATGACTGTGCCAAACGCTCCGCGGGGCTCATTGGACGGTCGCCGGGTGAGGCGAACGCTAAAGCACCTTGCGCAACGTCAAACCACATCTGCGCTTTGGTCATCTTCTTTTGCTCATCAAAGTCCGCCGATTGCTGCGCGGGGTCCAATAAAGCATTCTTATAAAAGGCCTGCTGTTGTCTAAACAGATCGCCTTGTCTTCCGTCAATGGAGGAAGCGGCGGATTGATCGTTAGGGAGAACAACGCCTGCTTCTGCCATGTATCTGACGGGTCCCCCTTGGTTAAAATTTACAGGGGTTGGGCCCTCCGTAGCGCCCATGTTGACGGTGGACATAATGCCCTCGGCCATCGGACCCTCAATAGGAGTGGACATTTCGCCTTGAGCCAAACCTCCAATACCTTGATCAACCGCTGCCATTTGCATAACGGGCTGTATTAAGGTGAGAACAGATTCTGGAGTAGCCGTAGCGTCCTCCGGTCCAACCATTCCAGCAAGTTCTTCATAGCGAGCCTCCATCGGTAGCTGATCGCCACGGATTGAATTGATCACACCTTCGTAATCTTCGGCGGCGCCTATACTTGTCATTTGTTGGTCGTAGTCACCCAGCATTTGTTGGAGCTGACCCGGATCTACACCTTGAGCTGCGGCACCTTGGGCGGCTTGTTCCATACCCATTTCCTGCGGAGGCATTGGCGCACCCATCATTGGGGCTTGTGGTGGCATAGCAGCCATTCCGCCGTCTTGCATTGGTTGTACCATTCCGCCGTGTGCAAACATTTGACGTCCCATAACTTCACCTCCTTGTCCGTAGTCGAATATGCCGCCCGCATTAGTAGGTACGACAGTAGGTGGGGTAACGGGTTGGGCAGCAGCACCACCGTTAACATGGTCATTTACAGTAGATATTGGGGCCGTAAACCAGCTTGCGATATCATTACCCATGCCACTGAAGTTGGTTCCATACTCACCGCTATCGGTATAGCCTGTATACTCTTTAACTTCACCGGTACCGCCTGTAACTACAGGAGACCCGTTAGTTGTGGTAACGGGGTTTCCCCAACGGTCCGTGACATTGGACACGGAGGAAACAGCGCGATCAACACCGCCACCGCCACCGCCGCCACCTGTGGTACTGGCACCTTTTTGTGCGTCAATAGCCGCTTGTTCGGCAGGCGTGATAAAGGCCTGTCCTTCCGCGCTATAATCCAAATCAGCCTGAATTTGATCCCACGACTTTCCGGTAGTAGGGTCAGCATTGTATTGATTAAGCTGGTCACTGTAGAAGTCTAACCCGGGCCCTGCAATACCCCGACCAAAGTTATCCATATAAGCCTGATTTAGCCTTTCCGTTTGGGTTGCAACACGCGCAGTTTCAGTTTCTGCTGGCGACGTGAAAGCTTGCCCTTCGGCGCTATAGTCTAAATCCGCCTGAATTTGATCCCACGACTTTCCAGTGGCGGGGTCAACGTTGTATTTGTCCAGCTCCCCTCTATAGAAGTCCATACCGGGTGCGCCAATATCACGGCCAAGGTTATCCGTATACGCATTGTTGAATTGCGTGGTCATATAATCTTCATTTATGCTGTACCCCCCAGTCATTGTCGTAAACTTTTCGCCCGTAATAGGGTTTGTGTGTTCAACCACCGCTTGGGTTACTGCTGACCCGTCGGGTGGAGCAGTTAACCACGCAGGTAGCCCTTCCTCACGTGGAGTGACAGGAGTGACAGGAGGCATCGTAGGTGGATAGCTACTATCTATGTCAGGATTTGGGCGCCAGTCCCAGCCCGGTTGTGGCATAGGCTGGTATCCGGGCGGATACATGCCCTCTTCAGGGATGCCTATGCGGTATGGAGGATACAGATTATCTTCTGGTATGCCCCATTGCGGCGGCTGGCGTTCCGGGGGACGTGCAAAAGGGCCACCGGGTTTGCTTTCCATCAAGTACTGATTAGGGTACATGGCTTGTGCTTCTTTTTCAGTCATTAAAATATCCCCGCGGCTCTGCCGCCCGCTGCTGCTGATAAACCTGCTACGCCCAAACCAAGTATTTGTTGGGCTGCTGAACTTTTTGGCGCAGTAGACGCCGTAATAGATTGCTGACTCGTCGGTGCACCTTTATAGATGTCGGATAAGAATCCGACGCGCTGGTAGGGCTCGTAAAGCCTTTCCATCTCGGTTTGACGGCTGGCTTCCAGCGTCGCCTGTTCCTGCGCTTGATGCTGCTTACCCAAATCAAACAAGAATCCTGATTCTTTCTGGTTGAGACTCTGATCAAGCTCACCCAGTGACGCTTGACGCATGCCAAGTTCACCAAGAGCTTGGCCTTGGGCCAGATTTAGCTGACCATACGACGTTCCGAGACCACCTATTCCAGATCCTATCTTACTCTGTAATTCACTTCCTTGCAGCCCTAATGCACCGGACTGTTGAGCGCCTTGCATCCCTATTTGAGCTTGAGATTGGCCCAAGCTACCGGCTTGTCCGGCTAATTGACCCGCTAACTGCTCGGCAGAAATGCCCATTTGAGCCGACTGTTGAGCAATATTAGCTTGTTGAGCGGAACCTGACAGGCCTAATTGGCCCATCTGATTGGATAGCTGTCCACCCAATTGTGCGGCAGATAACCCTGTTTGGACCTGAAGTTGTTGTAAATTCATGCCTGTTTGGGCAAGCGCTTGAGAGTTAGCTGACGCCATTTGTTCGGCAGATAATCCCAATTGACCTGATATTTGAGCCGCACTTATGCCCAATTGACCACCTTGTTGGGCGCCTGTTTGAGCCATCTGAGCCGACGACATACCTAATTGACCACCCGCTTGAGCGCCGGATTGGGCTAATTGAGCCGCTGTCATGCCTAATTGAGCGCCTTGTTGGGCGCCTTGTTGAGCCATTTGAGCTGCCGTCATCCCTAATTGGGACCCCTGCTGCGCTGCGGTCAGGCCCGACTGCGAAATAAGCTGTTCAGCCGACATTCCAGTCGCGGCTTGTTGCTGTGTTAACTGGCCTGCAAGCTGTTCGACGGAAATACCCATCTGAGCGGCTTGTCCGGCTAATTGACCCTGCAACTGGGCGCCTGTCATTCCAAGCTGGCCGGCTAACTGCTCGGCACTCTGAGAAAGATTGCCCGCATTCATCGCTCCGGATTGTGCCAAATTCTCGGCACTCATCGCTTGCTGACCCTGCTGGGTATAGGCCGATAAACCTAATTGACCCTGCTGTTGGGCTGTTTGAGCGGCTAATTGCTCGGCCGATAAGCCTAATTGACCCGCAGCTTGTGCCGCGGCAATACCCGTCTGAGCACCTTGGGAGCCAATAGATCCAGTAAGTTGTGCGGCTTGTAAGCTACGCGCTTGTTGAGCTTCATAAGCTTGTTGAGCCCGTTGAGACGCACTTTCATAGCCTTGTTGACGCATTCCCGCCGCAGTACGACCTTGCTGCTCCAGAATGCTTCGGTTAAGTTCATTTTCAGCAACGGCTTGACGTGATCCGCCAAACGCGCCCGCACTCACGGCTTGGGCCGCTACGGCTTGCTGTTGAATATCGCCCGCACGCCTAATATCGCCTAACGCTTGCTGAACGGCGGCATCTTCGTACTGGTTCATATAAGAACCCGCACTGGTAGGGTCATAGGCGCCGGTCGCTCCGGCTAACCCTGCGATCCCTTGTTGAGCGGTTTGTGTGCCATATGCGCCGGCTTGTTGTAACGCCTGCGCGGCAGTATTTGTAATACCACGGGCGCCTTGGACGGCTCCCGCAGTTTGGTTTGCGGCAGATTCATAAGCACCAATACCGCCCGCACCTGCGGATTGAGCCGCGGCCCGTGCTGCATCAGTCGAGGCTGCAATATTAGCGCCTGTTCTAGCGGCACCCAATCGAGCACCAAGGCCTGCATCGGCGGCAATACCTGCTCCGCTAAGGCCCGCTTGCGCTAGTGCTCCCGAACCCGCGGCAGCCGCGTTTCGTGCGGCATTAATCGCGCCCGCTGTTCCGGCACTGGCCGTTCCAGCAATCCCTCTTCCTGTTAAAGCGCCCTGAGCGGCCGAATTTAGTCCGGATTGGCCCATAGCCGCCTGTTGTGCGGCAAGTGCACTCGCACCCGTTAATCCTGTTTGTCCTGTGGCGGCTTGCTGTGCGGCAAGCGCACTCGCGGAATTTAAACCCGCTTGTGCGGCAGCGGCTTGTTGTGCGCCCTGCGCACTCGCGGCATCAATGCCTGTTTGTGCATTAGCCGCCGATCCTAGCGCCGCGTTTCCCGCGCTAGCCGCACCTAATCGTGCGGCGGCATCGGATGCGGCTAAACCTTCGCCTAACGTGTCGACAACACCGGTTTGTCCTGCAATACCGACGGAGTCTTGTGCTTGAGCTAAGGCGGCGTCAGTTCCAGCTTGAGCCCTGTTTATCACACCCGGAATCTGAGCAGCGGCCGCATTGGACGCGGTCTGTCCCGCAAGAGCCGCGGCCCGTGCGCCAGCAGCGGCTTGATTTAGGCCACCAATGGATGTTCCGGTGATGCCCTGCCCATAATTAACGGCGTCTTGGATGCCTGTTTGGGCGGAGCTTACCTGTCCCGGGATGTTGCCCGCGGCATCGCGCATGAGTGCGCCCGCTTCATTTTGATACGGACTCGCAGCGGCCATCGTAGCGCCGATAGCAGTCTGAGCATCGCCCATGGTGTAGCCGGCTTGGTCTAAATAAGGTTGATACCCGCCAATCCCTGCAGCCGCGATGTCCGAGGCTTTTATTTGGAACTTGTTCATCTCCGCAACTACGTGCTCGGGGATGGTCACACCTTTATCGGCGAGTTCTTTAGCAGATTTAAGGAGACCTAGTTTGTAGGCCTCAATCTCGGGTGCTTCACGGACGACCTGTTCTGAAGTAGCCATTACGCTGTAGTCCTCCCGCGGTTCTCAAGATTTCTCATGACAGAGTACATACTCTTGATACCATTGTTAATGTTTCCGTTACCTAAACCTCGTACTGCGTCGGTAGTCATTACAAACTCACCGGGCATTAGCATGGCTCGAACACTGTCTTTGCCCTTAACGCCTTCGTCAGGTAAGACACCGCCATTACGGCGGGGGTATATAGGTCCGCCGTCAGCGGCTGCTTGAACGTAATTTCCCATATTTTGCCCGTAGTTTACAGGCATCGTTGGGGCCTTGTACGCCATGTAATCCTCAACATCTTCATATTTACCCGTCTTCAGATTCAAACGCTTTGAACCGAGGTCGTGGATTAAATAATCACCCGGATTGGCGGCAATCAAGTCTGAACCCGTGGTCACGGAGCCGTCTTCATTGCGGTCAACTAGGTCTAAGTCTTCTTCTTCAGGGGTTTTGAATCCACCGGCTAAACCCATCGCGACAGTTCCCGCGGCAACGCTAGGTCCCCACGTGGCCATTATGCCGGGGGCAACAGCCGCTTTAGCTGCTTCAAAATTAGCGACGGTTTGCATTGCTTTAGGGGTGTTTAGTAGGTACGCCTCTCCGGCCTCTGTGGCCGATTTAGCTAGTGCCGCCTCGGTTTCACCGCCGCGGAACATGTAATCACCCGCCTTATCCATAAACGAAGGGTCTGTGGAAGGTAGGGGGTTTATAGTCTGGGCGAGACGCTGATCTCCTTGAAGTTGAGGCGGAAGGGACTCACCCGAGCGCATGGAGGGGGGTAAATCTGAAGTAGTCTGGGCGGCCGAGGTGACTTCAGGAACTTCTGCTGTTGGCATATATTCAGAAAATAAGTTTCCGTCGCCCTTGAACCCTCCGCCACTAAGGCTGGACTTAGCGCCTTCCCATGTAGCGCCGGCTCGTGCCATAGGGTCGGCGGCGGCGTTAGAGACGTTTTCAAAGAACTTCCCTTTTCCGGTAAAGCCTGTGGTGGCTGCGCCCATGGCGCCTGAAACAAGGGCGGACTTAAAGGCATCGCCCAAGCTACCGCCATTAGCCAGCGTGGCTATGCCCGAACCCATCGCCGCACCATAAATTGGTCCGAGAGGCGTCATTGACAATAAAATAGGTAATACAATAGGTGCGATCTTCTTGATGACATTAACAACCGACTTGAACGCCGACTTCACCGAGCTCCATAAATTGGAAAAGAAACCAAATTCCATCAAACCTGTTTCAGGGTTAATGTTGTTGGCCTTACTTCCCACCACGTATTGTTCGGGGTCTTCAATTCCGCTCTCGCGTAATTGTTCAAAAATCTGGGCTTTTAAAGCGGGATTACTTTCGAGCAGCGTTAAAGGGACAACCATTTCACCGGTTTGAATATGTGCAACACTGTCATCGCCAAAGCGACCGTGTCCTGCCATCTTCTTAGCAACCGCAGTGAACTGTGCCAAACCCGATTCGCCGAATTCTTTCTTCGTTTCTTCAGCCTCAAGGGTTTCAAAGTCCTCTTCAGACATGGCAAAACTACCAATACCACCATCCGGAATGTCTATTTCAACGGTCGTGTCTACCTTAGTTTCTGGTTCTTCAACGATTTCTTCGACTTTTTTTGCTGTAGCTGCCATTATCCCACTCCACCCGTAATGCTGTCAGGCATAGTTACCTGTATTATTGTACTGCGCTTCTCCTCTCCCGTCCATAAAGAACCACATTCAGTGCATTCTCCGTTTGGATACGAGGCTATCTCCGCCGGAGTGTCCACTATGTTACCACAGGTTACACAATGAACTTGGTCGGTGCTAGTAGAAGGGCGCCACGTGCTGCCGTTAGGCATCGTTAAAATCGTATTATCGCTCATGATATTGTTACCGTAGCTTGACCCACGGCTCCTGTTGCTTGTGACCCTCTCACGTAGGGGATGTTTGCGACTGTAATGCGCAATTCATCACCATATTGGAAGACTCCACCCAGTGGAAGGCCAGAATTGTCTGTTAGTAGGTTGGGCAGCGTTAGTGCAGAGGCCTGCCACGGTCCCGGATTGCTTACCTGTTGCAAAAAGATCGTCCACGCCCTCAAGATCTCAGCTTGGTAGCCTTGATCATACTCCGCGGGAGGGTTCGGGAATAAGGGCTGTACTAATCCTCTACTCATCGTCTACCATCCGGTCTTAAATCAACACGGGGGGTTCCTAGCCGCCAATCGACGCCCGTATCGGAAGAATTGATCTTAAATGCGAAGGACCGTCCCCTTAATCTGACAAACACTTGGTCAGTAAATTGTTCCACGGGCACGGTTGCACTGCGCGTGACGGTATTGCTCTTGGTGCCGGTGTAGGCCGAACCGGGAAACTGCCTCGTCTCCAGCGTCATCGAAACGGAAGGTGACGCGTTACTTGACCCTTCAAACGTGACATCGGGTATGAGCCTCGTCAAGAAGACAAAGCTATCGCCGGAGCCTATCGACATCTGACTGCTTTCAATATAAGACGCAATGGCCGAGGGCGGATTAGAACTGCCATCATCCGAGCCATACTCCTGATAATACAAATACCCGTCCAAACCTGCGGCAACAGGATAAGGTGCGATGCCTCGATCCGTCCACGAAGAACGAGTCAGTTCACCGTAGTACCACACATTTTCTTGGTAGTTAAAAACAACATACTTGTCGAGCGTGGAGGAACTGGCCGAGGGGTAAAACCACCACACCTCGGAAAAGCTGGAGTTTACGCCGCACGTCACTTTTTCAGACTGATCGTTGTTGAAGTCTCCAAACACATACGACCTTACGGAGCACGGTAACTTCTGCACCTGACCTGAATATGTGTAGAAATCCTGCTCACCCATCCAATACACCATGTCGTCTACTGCAACCGCGGCAAGAGGACTTGCAATCGTGGTATTGGTCGAAAGTAGGGTGGTTCCGAAGGTGAATGGGGGCCCTAAATACTGCAAGGCGTGAAGTGAGCTGTCTGTAAACACCAGAATCTGCTGGCGTGTCTCAACCGCCGTAATAATCTCGGAGCCCGTACCAATACGAAGATCGCCTGCCGTGTTGGTGACTTCCGCCGCCCACACTAGCGGGTCTTCTTGGTCAGAAAAGCGGATCAAAAGAGGGTCTTGTACGCCAATATCGTCTTGCGGATCACAACCAAACACAATGACGTGTCGGTCCCTATCGGACACCATAACCTGCTTGGCAATGGTCGGCGTGGTGGCATCGGCCCCGGCTAAGTCAGAAAGCGCCACGGCCCGCGCATAAGGTGTCACCGCCACGGCTGTTGATTTATCCCAATAGTAGATACCACCATTGCGGACATTAATAAGCAAATCTTCACCGAAATTGTCGTTGGACCAGAGGCGGAGTATGTCCCCAACCGCCACAATACTAGCTCCTGATCCCCATGTTCCTCGGGAATAGGTGCCTGCGCCCCATCCTGTCCCGGTCACCGTGGTGTCCAAACCCGTATTCACTTGGTATTTGCCAATGATAGAGCCGCCACCATTTCCGGTGTCAGAGCCGTTGGCAGTCACCGGTGTAGGGGTGTATTGCCCGTCAATCGTAATGTCGCTTAATGTGTCGACGGCCCTAGCCACGATGGTATAAACGCTAGTGCTTGTAACGCTAGCGATTTGATATTCTTGGTTTAAAACGGCTGCAGTGATCGTGCCGCCTAACGTGACCGCCCCTGAAAACGTCACGAAATCATTCTGGAAAGCGCCGTGGTTCGTGTCTGTGATGGTTAGGGTTGATGAGCCGTTGACCGCGGCAAACGTGACGTCGCCCGCGGAAGTGGTTTCGCGCAAGGGGGTGATGTCGTGATAACCGCCGCCCTCTTCAATGTAATATTTTAGGTGGGTGCCATTACCGATGTAGTTGGAGCCGTCTAGGGCCACAAAGGGGTGGAGGATTCGAGACGTGCCTAAGAAGCTACGAGTTGAAACCTTTTGCCACCCGCCTATCTTTTCAGGCGTACCAAAGCGGAATCTAACTTTGTCGCAGTCATACCAGCCACCTTCGTTGGTGTACGAAGTTGTTTCGCGGTTGACTCCCGGACGGAACTGTAACTTAGTAAGTGGCATATCATCCTTTCTCTTTATCTTTTACGGCCCGCCCTTCCCCCAATCTTAGGGGTTGTTTCACACCAACACCCAGTTGTTATCGGCTCCTGACCAGTTATAATCGCCTGTATCGGGGCGAGGGACTGGGGGAATAAATGAACAGGTCTCTTCATTAAATGTCCATGTAGTATAGTTTGCATACTGCGCTTGTGCGACCCATTCACTTTTAACTAGGGTCTGCTTATCTGCTTTTTCTTCTGCAGTCATGTCTCGCAAAAACCAACTATCTGTCCAAGTCCCCTCTACTCTTTCATAAGTAGGCGCCTGATCACATTTTTGATAGGGCGCTAGGAGTGGTTTATCCACCCGCACAAAGGCTTCCCAGTGTGCTGGGATCTCCCCAAACGCTTGGAGGAGGTTATCCTCAAACGCGGGGTGGTTAACTGTTTCGCTGTTTGTGACGCATATATATAACTGCATATAATATTCCTTAGTTATTGGCTACATCAGTTGTGGGGAACGTCCTCGTATTTCCCGGCCAGACAATGCGAACAGCACCGCCATACCCTACACCGCCGGAGTACCCGCCACCACCGCCGCCACCATAGGAACCACCGTTTCCGCCTCTAGCGCCACTACCACCGGAAGATCCAGATCCGCCACCCGAGCCACCGCCACCACCGGCGGGGTAGTTAGAGGGTGAGTTTGTGGTTACACCGGAAGACCCTTCGCCATATATCCCAACGCCGCCGCCACCCGCCCTTCTTTGGGTGTTACCGCCACCGGTATTACCGCCACCGCCGCCACCGCCACCATTTCCGCTACTTCCCATACCGCCGCCATTGCCAGAATATCCAGCCGCACCGCCGCCGGAGCCGCCGGAGCCGTCTCCTCCATTACCGCCGCCACCTGAACCGCCATTATTACCGGCAGTGTAAGTGCCTGACGGTCCTCCTCCTGATGTTGCGGAGGCACCGCTAGCAGTAGTAGTGTTAGAGCCTTCTGTAAAGGAAGAGGCATCACCATTTCTTACTGATGCCGTGCCAGACAAGGTTCCCCCCGCCCCCACAACTACAGTATATGAGCTACCCGCAGTAACCGATATAGTATTGCGATAGGCTAATGCACCACCACCGCCACCGGGGAAGTTACCCGTACCATATGCACCGCCACCGCCACCGCCACCAATAGCGAGAACAGTAGCCTGAGTTACCCCAGTAGGGGCCACCCACGTATATGATCCTGCAGAGGTGTAGACTTGTTGTCCTCTAGGTGGATCGGTTGTAATTGAATTACTTACTGAGCTTTCAGAACTATTACCTACAGAGTTTGTAGCTCTAACCGTAAACGTGTACGCGGTAGAGCCCGTTAAACCTGTTACGGTGATTGTTCCAGACCCTGATTGAGACAGCGTTCCAGTGAGGCTGCCCGGTGATGAAATAGCGCGGTACTGCGTAATAGGTGATCCTCCATCCTCGGAGGGAGCAGTAAATACTACCGTTGCTGTTGTATCACCCGTCTTCGTAGCTGTTCCAACAGTAGGCGCTTCGGGTACCGTTGCAAACCCGCGCTGGTTCTGGAAAATACTTATCTGTGCACCACTCATGTCAGCGCACTTCCGCTAATAAGCCAAAGCGCCGCTTCAATTTTGAGAGCAGTTGCAGACCCATACTGTGCCAAACTACGCGTACCCGTGGTCCCATCTTTCGCTAGCCGCATTACATCGGTTGTGATTGCAATGCTAACCACCTGCGAAGTCATATTGACAAAAGTTAGTGCGGTTCCGATGGGGTATGCAACCGAAGCATTGGCAGGAATAGTAAATATTCGAGCATTAGCATCGGTGGAGGGGTGGAAGATATGTTTACCATTGTCAGCTAGGACCAGCGTGTAGGCTGCCGATTGACTGTTTTGCGGGATGTTGCGGAAGCCCACAGCATCTGTGCCGTCGACCGTGCATCCTGACAACGTGCCCGAAGACGGTGTCCCAAGAACAGGTGTCACAAAAGTAGGCGACGTGTTCGTCGCGTAGGTAGATCCCGTTCCCGTCTTAGTGACGGTGTCCGTTGCAAGTCCCGCGGTCAAAGAGGCCGCCGTTCCACTCAGGTTAGTAGCCACCCCGGATGCGGGGGTGCCAAGGACAGGTGTAACAAAAGTAGGCGACGTGTTCGTCGCGTAGGTAGAGCCTGTTCCAGTCTTGGCGACGGTGTCTGTTGCAAGCCCAGCAGTCAAAGAGGCTGCCGTTCCTGTTACGTTAGTCATTACACCCGACGCAGGCGTACCCAAAGCGGGCGTAGTCAGCACCGGCGAAGTCAGCGTCTTATTGGTAAGTGTAGCCGTTCCCGTGAGGGTAACAAGATTCGTTGGTGTGATGATATCTGATAAATTAGCCATGTCTTATCCCTCTATCTCGGTGGGCCAAATGATGGTGTGCGGAAAGCCCGCCTGTTCGGGGACCTGCCTTAGATCGCCACGATAGTCGAAAATAGCCGCTGGAACGGTTTGGCCTAATTCTTTGGCACGAATAACCACCCAGTCGGTTTTGGCTAGAAGCTTGTCGCGCTCAGTACGTGCATTAGCCGCGGCAGTACCATCTAGTCGGGCTTGATGGGCCGTTTCATGCTCTGCTTTAGTCGTAGAAACACCGTCTTCCGTAGTGTCAGAAAACATGTCTGCAACAACCCACGCCTCAACCCAGTTACCTAAAGAGTCCTGCACTGCACCGTTGCGATTTGCTTGGGTGTAGTCAGTAACTTCAGGCTTAGGCGCTGCGAGTACAGGGTTAATTCCCAGTGCTTCACAGGTTGCCGAGTCCCACACTTTAGGGAGTGAGGTGTTGCTGTGCATTCTTCGGACTTCGCCTTGAGTCTTTAGCTCGCCCGTTGCTTGAATACGAAATTCCATAATAATTCCTTATGCTATTGCTAAAAAGATGTAAGTGCCGCTAGACACGTTAACCGTTGAACTAGCTGAAGATGTTACCGTGAATCCGCTAGATAGCGGGTCAATATAGTCTGTTCCAGTTACTTCGGCGGCGGTATCGTTTAGTAGTAAGTAAGGGTCGTTACCCGCGACAATGCCGCGAGTTGTATCCCAGAAGTACCAATCGCCTGCAGAGTCAGTACGTTTGATTAGGATGAATCTAGCGCCTGCTGCGAATCCACAATCTACGTTCAGGTCTGCGGCTGTACCTGTGTAGAAACCTACTTTAGAAACCCCAGCTAGTGTGGCAAATAGGTAGACTACATAGTTTGCACTGTTGGCGTTGACTTTTTCATTAGCTCCAACAGTAAATACTGTACTACTTGGGGCCGTATCATTCCAAATATCAGAATCTGGATAATTCTGTCCAGAATTATTAAGGATGACATAGTAATCTTCAGGGCTGACCCCGTCATTACACCCCTTGTGGTATACCGCCCAATGAGTACCTGCTGTAGTCCTGTTCTTAGAGAGAATGAATTCTGGCGTTACTGAGAGAGAATGGTTAATGGTTCTACCAGCAGTGCCATTGCCCGTATGAGCTACAACATCAAAGAAGCCTTTTGCTCGTTTCCACATCCAAGAATACCACGCGGTAGATCTAGTATCGTCCCACCACGAAGTACTATTATCAAGCTTAGTTGCAGTAGATGCTGTCTCTGCATTAGAGTCTTCTGTATGTAAGGATTGCCCCTCAGTAAGTCTAGAAGCTGTGAAGTTATTACCTCCAGCTCCCGTAGTAGCTACAATACCCATATCTACCGGGAATCCCGCTAGAAAGTTTGGATTTGACGTGGTGTCACCCTGATCAACGGCAAACACCTTTGTAGCATCATCTGGTTTTTTCATCATAGGCGCACGAATGGCCATGTAGATGTAGTTTCCGCCACTTGCGTTAGACTCGCCCCAATCACCACTATTACCTGTGCGAATTCCTTCAGAACTAGGGGCGACCGAACCTGCCACAGCCGTTGCGCTAGTTCCATTTGCATAAAGGTTGTTTACAGTGCCTCCAGCGACAGCCCCACGCATACTATCTACCACTATCCAATCTGAAGCCGCATTTGTTCTCTTCACAAGCATGAACTGTGGTTCCCACCCTAAGTTAGCGATCAGAGAGTTGTCTGTACCATTACCCGTATAACTACCACACTTAATCATCTGTTCATCAGCATCTTCGGCTGTGTTGTCAGCGAATAGGTAGGCTACGAAGGTATCTCCTGTGTTGTTTACAGTATTATTACTACCTAATGTAAAATCTGTTGATGTGGGCGCAGTATCGTTCCAGAAACCACTATAAGTGCCAGCGGCAACAGTAGTGTTTAGATATAGGTATTTGGTAGCTGCTGTAGACTTATGATAAACCACCCAATTCCCAGACATACTGACGTTTTTGATCATCATCATGCCTACATCACCGCCGAGACTATGAGCTATAGTACGTCCAGCAGTAGCATTACCCGTATAGGTCACTACGTCAAAGAACTTAGGAGCCTTGCGGAATGTCCATGATACGTAGTCGTTACTCCCATTTACATCAGCATCACCACCCAGATTAAAGCCGGTACTGTTAAAAGCAGTAAGTTGTGTAGTTTTTGTAGCTTCAGAGCTTGTTGAGTTGGATTGTAAGGCCTTTGTTGCCCCCCTAGCTGTGTCAAAGATTCTGTGGTCAGTTACAGCGTCACGATCTTTTATCCATACCATACCCCCTTCATTAGAAAGGTCTATAGCATTCGTAATAGTTCTATAGCCGCCATCCCCCGCATACAAATACGTACTAAACACATCAGCGATATTAGGCTTATCTCCACTAGCATTAGTACCTAATAACTTCTTCTCAATAGTCATTGTTAAGCCATCCCTATTCCACTTGCAATGCCATACCAAATGGTTCCACCGTCAATCGTGGTGAAGACAAGGAGATCAACGCCCGAAGCGGTTAATGTTGGAGCCGTAGCAGCAGGCCAATCGACACTTGTAGGCCACGTTACTGTTGCGCTACCACCGTTGGTTAGGATTAGCGTAAATGAGCCCGCTGTTCCACTAGCAGGTGGATTACTAAAAGTAAGAGTCTGCCCGCCAGATATAGTCTTGGTCTGCGTGTTACCTAGTGCTAGGTCTACGTCATTGGCGGCCATGGCCACTTTAGTCTCACCGTAATCTTTAAGCACTGGTCGCTGGGCAATCTGGTCTGCAAAGTTCTGAGTACCTGTGAACGTGTTAGCACCAAGAATAGCAGCGGTACCTACAACGCCTGCAGGCGGTAAGCCCGTCGCATTAGTCAGTGTGCCCGAAGCAGGTACTCCAAGAACTGGGGTGACAAACGTAGGCGACGTGCTAGTCGCGTAAGTAGAGCCCGTTCCAGTCTTAGCTACTGTGTCGGTGGCAAGGCCTGCAGTTAAGGAGGCCGCCGTTCCACTCAGGTTAGTGGCCACCCCCGAAGCAGGCGTACCCAAAGCAGGGGTGACCAGCGTTAGGTTAGTAACCGTTCCCGACGCATTCGTCAGTACTAGGGCCGAGGGGGTTCCCAAAGCAGGGGTAGTCAGTACGGGAGAGGTCAGCGTCTTATTGGTTAAGGTCTGAGTGCCCGTAAGCGTAGCCAAGCTCGTAGGGAAAGTGTTTGTCGCGCTAGACAGGTCTTTGTTGGTAAGCGTTTGGGTGCCAGCTAAAGTGACAACAGAACCGCCGTTGCCGCCTACTTGTGCATAGACTTCCCATGTGGTTCCGCTGTATACAAACTGTACGCTAACCCCGTTAATGTCCAACACGAGATCGGCAGCAGTGCCTTCAATCGTAGAACCGTTACGGCCCGTAGTCAGGTTATTGGTGCCAAAAACACCACCCGAGTCGGCAATAACAACTTGATCACCAAGCGTGGGGCTAGCAGGAAGTGTGACCGTAAATGCGCCACCGCTTGTGTTTGCAAGTACGCCTTCTAAGTTGATCGTTGTGTAGTTTCCTGTTTTTGCTACATACACAACACCTGCCGCTGCGGGAGCCGTCGAGGCCCAAGCAGATCCGGTAGAGGTCAATACATTGCCCGAGGTTCCGACGGCCGTTATACCGGTACCACCGCTACCAAGCGCAAGGGTACCCGCTAGAGTAACCGCACCCGTTGTACCTGTACTTGGCGTTAAACCTGTTGATCCCGCACTGAAGCTTGAGACGGATGCGGCGGATGCGGCGTCTACATAAGCCTTAATAGACTGCTGTGTGGCTAGTTTTGTGGCGCTGTTAGACGCCATGTTATCTTCGTCTTTGATTCCGGTAACGGTAGCACCGTCACCTGCGATATTAACCGCACCCGCAACAATTGCGTCCACAGCCAAGTTGGCATTAATGTTGACGACGGTTGCACCTGACCCGCCACCGTTAAACTTAACGACCACGTCAGTGCCCGCAACGATCTCAAGGTCATTGCTCGCGTTATAGGTGCCTTGGAAAAGGATCACCGAGCGGCTTCCCGCAAGGCTGTTCCTGATAAAGCATATTTTTTCGGCATCGTTAGGAATCAGTTCTACATACGCCGTTGCACCTAAATCACCGCCGTCGGCGAATTCGATCCATTTATTACGACCTGTAGAAGAGGCACCATTAGTGATGGCAATTTGATTGGGGGAGCCCGAAGAGCCAGCAGATGCTAGCGTTATCGAAACTACACCGTTAATGGCCTCATCTAATATATTAGAGTTGTCATTGACCGTATCGCCCCACGTTCCAGACTGTTCACCGGTGGCCGGTTTTTCAATCCCGAGGTTGACTGTATAAGTACTGGGCATCTTTAATTCCTCACGCTGCTATGTTTGTCCAATTTGGGTCTTGATCAGGGATAATACGGCCATAAACCAGTACTGGACCCACAACACCCGTTGCATAGACTCCTGTTACATTAATGATAGCGTCGGCTGTAACCGTAACACTACCCACTTGACCTGTTGCCTGAACACCGGTAACTGCAAAACGGTTGTCCGTATGCGTTGATGCGGTGCCCACACTTCCTGTTGCTGCGATTCCGGTAACGTTTACGCCGGCCTCTGCAATAATGGTAACAACGCCCACACTGGCCGTTGCTTCTAGTCCGGTGACGATGGCATTCGTCTGGGCAACTACAGATACTGTGCCCACGCCTCCCGTTGCTGCGGGAAGTCCTTCATCTTGGCCCCACGGGCCACCACCCCAACTTTGGCTGGACGAATTCCAACCTGTAAAGGTGACCCTTGCGCCTAAGCCGACGTAGGTCGAGCCCACTGCGCCTGTTCCCGCGACACCCGTGACGGATACAGCGTTCACACTGGCTATCGTAACGTCACCAACGGTTCCCGTTGCTTCTAGTCCGGTGGCGGGGGCATCGGACGCGGCGTCGACACTTACTGTGCCAACGGTTCCCGTTGCTGCGGGAAGTCCTTCATCTTGGCCCCACGGACCGCCTCCCCAACTTTGGCTGGACGAACTCCAGCCTATAAAGGTGACGGTTGCATCAGTCATTACGCTATCCGAATAATCGCATTGCTTGCATCAGCAGTGGGGAACACAACTGTGAAATCACCTGCTGTTGACGTTTTGTCTGCACCAAAATCCAACACTACTATTGACGGGTTAGTCAGGGTAATAGAGGTTGTATTCGGCGTCGTGTTATAAATCAACGCGCCACGGGCAGTAATCGTCGCAGTGGACCACGTCTCATCTGCGAAATCAGTCAATGCTGTAGTTCCGGAAGAGATTGGGTCCACGGGGGTCAATGCTGCACCTCCCGCCGAGTACGCTGTTCCACTTGTCTCGTTGGTCGCTGAATACGCCGTTGTCGCCGCAGTCATCGTCGCCGAGCTCGTGTACAGGGCTATTTTAAATGTATCGCCGCTGACCGCGTCGAAGTCGTGGGCACCAAACAATAATTCTTTCTTAAAGCTGGTGCACATGAAGTTTCCTGAAAAGGCCATGGTCACAGTCTCCTTATAAGTTTAGCAAGCTCTGGTTGGCCTGCATCGGTTAACGCATTGTACACGGTTGTTCTATCCGATTTGATAGCTTGGCGCATGTAAAATTCTATAGTTTTAAGTAACTGCCCACGAAAAGCATGAGCTTGGGCCTTAATGGCCGGGTTAGCGTCATCAGAAATAGCGATGATCTTATTAGCGCATCGTTCGGCCACTTCTTCTGGCGTAAAGCCCCTGCCGCTGGTGGTGTGTACATCCACTGCGACGGTAGCCGGTGTTTCTAGCTTCATTGCTGGAAAGCTCATTGTTTAGGCCTTATTATTTGTCCAGTGCGGTAGTCATCCGTCACTTCTTTAGTCTCGCCTAGAACCTGCATGCGGGACATCGCTTCTGCAAACCTTTTCTCGTACATCGCCATCATATCCGGGTCACCCTTCATGTAAGTATAAGCCTCAATCAGCGAACCGTACAATAGGGCGATCTCAGCGTTTATACTGAGCCATGTTGTCCCGGACGCTACCCCTGCCGTCAAGCTTAGTGGACGATAGAAGTAGTGTAGTTCTACATTATACGCCCCATTAGGCGTAGGTCCTAAAATAAAGTTCCCCACGTCAAAGCTTGCGTAAAAACGGGGGTTTCCCGTAGTAGTAGAGTCTGGATTAAACGTTTGTACAAAATCAGGGTCTTTAAACTGTAAAAACACATGATCTCCGCTACTATCAACAAAGGATAGCGCGAAAGGGGCTAGAAAGTCACTAGGTGCCGCTAAGAATCGGTTTCCCGACGTCATTGTGCCGCTTACATTCTTCCTAAACAGGTTAAGTTGGATGCCTTTAAGGATTCTTTCCTCAGCCTGCCTTATAAAAAGGGGCAGATTGGTCACGAAAGACGTTTCGTCGTTCTCTGTGTAGTCCTGAATCGCTGTTTTTAGCTGGTCATATGTAAAACTCATGTGGTCACCGTCACTGTTCCAACTTGACCAAACGCTTGTACTGGTCGTAGGGTGGGGTCAACCACTAAAGGCACCCACACGTAAATATCTAAAGGCTCTACTCGATCAGGACGGGCATTTTTAAGGGCTTCGGGGTCAGAGACCTTACGAAACGGCCCTAACTGAGGCTGTTTTGGATCATATTCGTCTGGACCCACCAAAAGGCCATTCCATTCCTTCCTCATTAATCGATAAGGGTAGCGGAATCCCGATCTGTCGGAGATGGCCCACGAGTCTTTTCCAGCAGCAAACCTACCCATTAGCCCACCCTGTAGTAATCAAAATTAGGTGCAACATTGAATGAAGCGCGGTCCCTATCTTCGGTCGCCGCTCTTTCAAATTCTTCTTCATAGACCGCTTTTAACATCTGAACACGGTTTGGAGCGCGTTTTAACGCTAAATAATAGGCCAAACCCGCCGCTAAACAGGGGTAGAACCGGAAAGGCACGTCCATTGAGTTAGTGTAGATGTCCGCATCGTCCATGCGCGTTAATGCGTCATAATAGACCACATCAGTGCTGTTATCTGGGACAGGCCATAGCTTTAAATTAGGGGTGGTTTGTCGGTCCAAGAAAAATTGATTAACTCGGCCTTGGGTCGTCTTGTTGGGAATAGTAAGAAAGCCGTCTCGGCTCAATCGCAGTAGAGAATAGTCAGTGCTGTCGCGTTGGACAACTACGGATAGGATATCAATGACGTCCGCGGCTAACGCATAGTTACCCGTACCATCGATCATCGTAAGGGCACGCTGCTTAATGGTCCACTGATTTAGGCCACGGTTAGCCCAGTCCGCAAGTAAAAGGTTCAAAGACCTCTTTGCGGTTTTCATGTCGTAACCTGTGCGAACTTCTAGCCCACATC